>JAABUS010000291.1_pt1 | contig 127798 bp, 109 predicted proteins | sample 5560161 | NCBI WGS metagenome assembly JAABUS01 (sample SAMN10711885, study PRJNA513376) | rock metagenome | isolation source: Antarctica rocks | place: Antarctica: Victoria Land, Trio Nunatak nord | collected 2016-01-04 | reverse complement strand
TCGGGGACCTGGTCCGGGTGGTCGGCGACGTAGGTCGGGAGCGCGGCCGCGTAGCCGAGCGTGCCGGCCCACATGATCGGCACCGCCGGGTACAGGAACTGGCTGGTCCTGGCGAAGTCCCGGTGGGCCACGGCATCGAAGAAGTTCGCGGAGATCGCGAGGAACACCGGTTCGTCGATCGTGACGGCGCGGTCGATATCCAGCGTCCGCGGCCAGACGTAGGCGATCGTCACGGTCGTCAGGGCGAGCAGCAACAGGAGGCGCCGGCGTGTGGACGAGCACGGCAGGCGAACACGGGGACGGCGCCCAGAGAGGGGGCGGGTTGGGTGGCCCGCCATGCGCTAACCGCTTTGCACCAAGCGAGCACCGCGACGCACGGCTACTGGGCTCGCAGGCGGCCCTGCTGGGCGAACTGCTCGAGCTGCCCCATGAGGCGGGCCACGGCCTGCGTGTCCTGCTGGCGCAACTCCTGCCAGATCGGGTCGTTGGCCTGCCCGTCCTGCTGGTACTTGTCGTAGGCGGCCAGCCCCTGCAGCTTCGTCGCCAGCGTGGCGATCAGGTTGTAGACCTCGTTGTCGACGATGGTGGTTTCGCGACCAGAACTCTGGTTCCCTGCGCTCATCGTGTCCTCCTGACGCTCAGCAACGTTGAACCACGTCGCTCCGGGCGACGAGCAAACCGCGTGCCATGCGTCCAGCCCATCCACCCCGGCGCGGAACGCGGCTTGTGTGCCCGAGGGGTGCCGTGCGAACGGCACTCGCGTCGCGAGGAGCCTGTCATGCCCGAGGACTTTCACCCAGCCGATCCCGCCCGCCGCCTCACCGACCTCGCCTACGACCTACTTAACGTCGCTACCGCCATCCGCAGTCGAGCGCAGCAGACCCGCCGCCGTGTTCACCGCGTGGACACCCTCAGCCGCGACCACATCGGGTCCGACCTGGAGCAGATCGAGTTCCACATTGAGCGGTTGGTCGCTCTCATCGCCCCCCTCCACGATGGCACCCACGCGGAGAGCCCACTGAGCACCGACGCGACCCCTGACGAGGTGGCAGGGGAGACCGTGCCAGCGCCCGGCGCACCGCCGCCACTAGGTCGTCGAGGTCAAAGGGCTTGAGAATCACCTCGACGTCGTGCGTCGTCACCTCGTCTACGAGACAGCGGACGTCGCGGGCCGCGGCGGTGCAGAGCAGGACCGGGATGGCCGCTGTTGCCGGGTCCGCCCCCAGTCGCTGCGCCACGTCCCACCCGGTTTCCATGGCCTTGAGGCGGTGGTCGAGGAGCACCAGGTCCGGCTGCAGATGGGCCACCTCGGCGGTGGCGGGCGGCGCCGATGCCGTCACCACCGCGTAGCCCTCCTCCACCAGAACCTCGCGCAGCAGGTCGAGGACGGCCGGATCGTCGTCGACCACGAGGATGCCCGCAGGCGCCGTGCCCGTCATGCTCGCCCTCCGTGCCCGGCCAATCCGGGCCGGCCGCAGTGTAACCGGTCGGTCCGTGACGGACCTGGGAGTGCGCGAGCTGGTGCTGTGCTGACACGCTCGATGCGACCGACGAATGGATTGCCCGCCGCCGATGGCCTGTCTCAAGATCACCGCTACGCCGCGGGCAGCATCGCCACGACCTCGCCGGTGCTGAGATTCACCCAGCCATCCTCACAGGGGCGGTAGCGCGTGATCGCCGCAACCCGTGCTACCCGTCCCGCGTCGTATGAGGCGCTGTGGGCGGGGCGGTATCGTCCCCATCCGGCTCGCCGTCGTCGCCGGTCTCGACCTCACCGGTCCCGCCGCAGACCGCGCACGCGACCCGAACCGGCTCCATTTCGAGCCGTCCCGGCCCAGTCAACGCCGCGCCCGCGGCAGGAATCGCACCGGATCAGGGGAGGGACGGCCGGCGCCGGCGGGTCCGGCTCCGGACCGCGCAGCGTGAGCCAGCCCAAGTGGCGCGCTAGCTTCGCCCGGTGCTTGCGGGAGCCGCCGTATTCATGGCCTGGGCATTCACACTCCGAGAGACTGACCAGGTAGGCGGCATGGGGATCGGTGCCGCTCGTCGCCACCCAGGCGCCCGAGCCGGCGAGCTGCCGTACCGCGATGCCCTCTTCTAGCGCCTTGCGCAGCATGCGCTGCCACGTAGCCGGGGTTGCCTGCCGGGTGGTCCGCTGCATCGTGGTGGCCATGATCCTTGCTCCTTCACACTGCCGCTCCTGTCGCCTGAGGGTTCCTCAACCCTGTGTTGACGTTGTATTCGATATGCGATGCAATATCAACACGTATTGAATACTGAGTCATGACAGTGTACGATAGGGAGAACGGAAAGGAGGGGCAAGATGCCCACATTGAAGGAGGCGCGCGCGGCGCGCTTGTTGACGGTTCGGGCGCTGGCGGAGCGGGCCGGCGTTGCGCCTTCGACGGTCTACCTCGCGGAGAACGGGCGATCGGCGCCGCGGTTCGAGATCATCGAGAAGCTGAGCGCGGCGCTCGGGGTCAAGCCGGCGGAGATCGAAGAGTTCGCCGCGGCGATCGAAGGGGTCGCCACGGGAAAAGCCGCCGCCGCCGCGGGGTTAGCCACGACGGCGGCGGATTGAGGAACCCTCGCGCCGGCGACAAAGCGAACGCGAAGGAACGGGGAGCATAACACCATGCAGAAACGACGGGGCCATAACGAAGGGAACATCAAACAACGCGCTGACGGCCTCTGGGAGGCGCGGATTAGCCTTCCTGGGGGCAAGCGCAAGAGTCTGTACGGCAAGACGCGGAGAGAGGCTCAGGACAAGCTCCGGGCGGCGCTGCGCGATGTGGACGCCGGCCTCGACCTTGCGACCGGGCGGCAGAAAGTGGGGCAATTCCTCGACCAGTGGCTCGACGCAAGCGTCCGGCCATCCGTCAAGGTGAAGACGTACGAGGGGTACGAGTCCATCGTCCGCGTCCGGGTGAAGCCTCGCATCGGCCACGTGCTGCTTGCCCGTGTGACGCCGTTGGACCTCCAAGGGCTCTACACCGCGCTGGCTGGGTCCGGCCTCTCGAACCGCAGCATCCACCACACTCACCGCGCCCTGCACCAAGCGTTTAATCAAGCGGTGCGCTGGGGCCTGACCGCCCGCAATCCGTGCGACGGCGTGACACCTCCACGGCCGAAGCGGTCGGAGATGCGCGTACTGACGAAAGACCAAGCGGCCGCCCTCCTCGACGCCACGCGAACCGACCCGGCGCACGCCCTCTACGTCCTGGCGATAACGACCGGGATGCGGCAAGGCGAGCTCTTGGGCCTTCGCTGGGAGGATGTGGACCTCGACGCCGGAAAGCTGGCCGTCCGCCGCGCCTTGCAGCGGCAGCGGGGGAAAGGCCTCGTCTTCACCGAACCGAAGAGCACTCGCTCCCGTCGCGTCATCCTGCTTAGTGACCGGGCCGTCTCCGCGCTTCGCACCCACCGCGACCGGCAGACGTTCGAGCGGCGCGTCGCCGGGTCCATGTGGCAGGACGGCGGCCTCGTGTTCTGCACGGGGACCGGCGCACCGCTCGACCCCTCATGGCAGACAAAAGTTTTCAAGGCGGCGCTGAAGCAAGCGGGCCTCCTAGACATTCGGTTCCACGACTGCCGCCACACCGCCGCGACCTTGCTTCTCGCCGCTGGCGTCCATCCCAAGGTCGTGAGCGAGATGCTCGGGCACGCAACGATCACCCTCACGCTGGACACCTATTCACACCTCGTACCGGTGATGCACCAAGAGGCGGCGAAGGCAATGGACGCCGTTCTCGGCGCCTAGCTGGGGTATCGGTGGGGATTTTGGGGTACTAATTGGGGTAAGAACCAATCGAGGGCGAGGACAACTCATCTGCCGGTCCCTCGTTTTTGTTGTCTTTATGCGAATATTTGGTGCGGACGGCGGGACTCGAACCCGCACGGAGGTTTCCCTCCAACGGTTTTTAAGACCGCGGCGTCTGCCATTCCGCCACGTCCGCGTGTAAGATCGGTTGACCATTCCGGTGGGGCGTTGGTGCAATAGCAAGAAGCGGGCGCTTTGGCCCGCATGACCTCTGACTGGCCTTGGATAAGGGAATGGGAGCGGAAGACGGGATTCGAACCCGCGACCTTCTCCTTGGCAAGGAGATGCTCTACCACTGAGCCACTTCCGCACGCGACCGTGATGAGACGCGGTAGGATTGTAGCCAGGTGGTAGATGCGTGTCAAGCAAAGGGGCCCGCATTTGAAGGTACTTCGGTATTGACCAATTTAGGCGAAACGTTCGCTTGGACTTTGGGAAGTCAACCTGATGAGTGAGACTACGATCCTACCGGATAGCCTCGTTTCAACCTCTTGGCTCGTCGCTTATCTGAAACATCCGACCGTGCGGGTCGCAGATATACGGGGCTATGTGAGAACGGTCGATCTCGGGGGAGGGCGTCAACGAGCTGATTATCTTGGTGCGAGGGACGAGTACGACGCCGGCCACATTCCGGAATCTGTGTATATCGATTGGACCACGGACATCGTCAATTTGGCGAACCCAGTGCCGGTTCAGATTGCTGAGCTGGACCGCTTCGCGCGGGCCATGTCCGAGCGCGGAATTGGCGATGACTCTGACGTGGTCATCGTCGATCACGCGGGTGGACATTTCGCTACCAGGTTGTGGTGGGCACTTAAGTACTACGGGCACGACAAAGCGGCGGTTCTGGAAGGTGGATATGCGCGGTGGGTGGCTGAGGATCGACCAGTTGTACGGGAAGCGTCTCGACCGCGGCCGGCGGTCTTTTCCCCGGTGGAGCGGCCCAGCCTCCGGGTAGAGATCGAGGAGGTTCGGACGCTCCTCGACGATGGAAGGACACGTTTCATTGACGCGCGCGACCCCTCCCAGTACCGCGGGGACATCGTGCGCGGGGAGCGGCGAGGGCATCTACCGGCAGCGGTCAACGTTCCGGCGAAGGAACTGTTGACCGAGAACGGGGATTGGAAGCCGCTAAAGGAGCAAACGCGGATTCTGGCAAACGCCGGGGTGGCGAGCGATCAGCGCGTGGTCGCTTATTGTAACGGAGGGGTCACGGCGACGGCCGTGCTTTTCGCGCTTCACCGGACGGGTCACTCCCAGTTCGCGAACTACGACGGTTCCTGGAATGAGTGGGGGGACCTGGCGGACACGCCGGTGGTCGAAGGAGACGACTGAGGCGCTGGGTCGCTAATCGGTGCGTGGAGGATCGCGGCCAGGTGGTCTCGGGCAGGTTGATGGCTCACTGCGAACGTTTCGACTTGCGTTGTAGGTGGCGGAGGGGAGTTAGCACGACTTGGTACCAACCACGGCGCGTTGCCGAAATTGTGGGCCATTCCGCTGACGAATGCCGTGGAGCGGGACAGATAGCGTGAAGACGTTGCTCTACGGACTACGCTCAAAGAGGCCAACGGTCACAGGGTGTCGTCTACACACGATGGCTGGTCTTCGTCGATGGCGCACTGGGAGTGGTGCCAAGGGGCAGACTCGAACTGCCGACCGCACGATTTTCAGTCGTGAGCTCTACCAACTGAGCTACCTTGGCGAAGGAGGGGCGACGATGGTGGGCGATAGAGGACTCGAACCTCTGACATCCACGGTGTAAACGTGGCGCTCTCCCAGCTGAGCTAATCGCCCGCTGCGTTCGAATCGGCGTGTGCGGTGCCCAGGAAAGGATTTGAACCTTCACGCCCTAAACGGGCACTAGCCCCTCAAGCTAGCGCGTCTGCCGATTCCGCCACCTGGGCATCGGAATGACTCCTGAAAGAGTATAGGATTGGGATAATGAGCCGTCAACCATGCCCCATCGGCGTTCCGGCGACAGGCTATCGAAGGGCGTTGCACTCAACATTCGCTGTTCGGCGTCAATTTATGCTGGGGCAAGGCTCGTGGCGGGAGAAAGCCCCGCGTGGCGAGCCGGGCTGGGTGTTACGAGTGGCAGCGTCAGGAGGGCGTGGGGCACCACGAGGACGGAGGCCGGTGTGCCAACATGGTCTGCCGCGAGAGAGAGCGCCTCGTCGAGATCGGTTGCGGGAATCATTCCGACTGAGCGTGCTGCCTCACGATCCTTCATGCCGGCGATAATGACCGTGGCGTCTTCGAGTACCCGGGCCATGATGTAGGCGCGCTGCTCGCCCGGGCGAATCCCATCACGACGGGCACGTTCAATGACCGCGCGGAGACCGCCTGGGGCGGTCATGGCGGCCAAGAATCGCTGCTCGCCCGCTCCTTGACCTGCGCCTTCGGGACAGGCCGCGGGGATAACGATTACTCCGCCTTTACGAACCACGGGCACGGGAGCAAACTGAAGGTAGCTGGCGGCCCGGCTCGCTTGGTAGAGATTTTCATCCTTCGGATATCCGACACCGGCGACAGCGATGTCGACTTGCTGGGCAATGGGCGATGTAAAGAGGGGTCCCGCCACGGACGCGAGGTAGTCGTGGACCGGCTCGGCTGCGCCGTACGCAATGGTGATGACGCGGGCCTCATCATCGAGGATGGCGTTTCCTACGAACGCCAGACGGGCGGCACGGGCTACTCTTCGAACCGCTTCCTGAAATGGGTTACCGACGATCTGGGCGAGGCGTGTGCCAGGAAGGTCAAGCATGGTCGGTCCATGGGTGTACGCGATCGTCGCCTCATCAGCACAGCCGATGGCGACCGTCTTGCCGCCGCCGCTGTAGCCCGCGTATTGATGCGGCTCGACCACCCCGGTCGACAAAAGTAAGTCGGCGTCAACGGCCAGTCGATTGAGGCGGAACGGAATCCCGTCGTTGCCGTCTTCCACCGGGACAAGGTTGGCGATGTCCGTGGCATCATGGTCCACTACCCGGTAGCGTTGAACGACGTCGTGGCCAAGCTTTTGCCGCTTCTCCTCGCCGCTACTCGGGCGGTGCGCACCGACGGCGACAAGAATGGTGACGGCTTCGTCGGGGATGCCAGCGGCCCGCAGCTCGTCGAGCATGGGGGGAACGAGGACGTGGTCGGGGCAGGCACGGGTGGCGTCCGTGACGGCGATACACACGCGGCGTTTGCCACGAGCGAGGTCGCGCAACCGCGGGGCTCCGACTGGGTTGGAGATCGCGGTGTGGGCGGCGGCTTCAGGAACGGGCAACGCCCCGACCGTCTGGGACGTGGCGAGGCTGCCGTGCAAGCCGTCAGGCAGTGTGAAGGAGATCGTATCGCGGCCGAATGGGATTGTGAATTGGTCCGAAGTTGAAGGGCTGGCCACAGGGACACTCCTCAAACAGATAGTATCGACCTCGGAACGAAACAATAGTCCAAATTGCGAGATTGCGTGGCGGGTGCTGAAAGATCGCGTGCTATAGTGCGCCCTCCCTTGTCGGGAGCACGCGTTTCCGATGAATTTTTGGCATAACATTTCGTGATCACCAGGCAACAGTGGCGGGAGGACGACCTGAATGGACACCACCTCGGCAGGCGGCAAGAACGGGCGCCGGAAGGTCACGATCGTTGGCGCTGGTATGGTTGGCGGTGCGGTCGCCCAGTACCTGGCACTGAGGGATTACGCTGACGTCGTTCTCGTCGACATCGTCGAGGGACTGCCGCAAGGGAAGGCGCTCGATCTGATGCAGGCGGGCCCGGTGCTGGGCTACGACACGCGAGTCACTGGGACCAATGATTACGAGGCGACCGCAGGCTCCGACGTGGTCGTCATCACGTCGGGAATCGCAAGAAAACCCGGGATGAGCCGAGACGACCTCCTGCGCACGAACATGGGCATCGTGCGCTCGGTGACGGAGCAGGTGGCGGCGGCTTCACCTGGAGCGGTCCTCATTGTCGTCTCCAACCCGCTCGATGCGATGTGCCACGTCGCGTTCGAGACCTCGGGCTTTCCTCGGGAACGGGTGGTGGGGATGGCGGGGGTGCTCGACGCGGCACGGTTTCGGACGTTCATCGCGATGGAACTCGACGTTTCAGTTGAAGACGTCTCGGCGTGTGTACTTGGGGGACACGGCGACACGATGGTGCCGTTGTCACGATTTTCGACCGTGTCAGGATTGGCGCTACCGGAGCTTCTGACGCCAGAACGCATACGGGCGCTCGAAGAACGGACGGCAAGCGGTGGCGCGGAGATCGTTTCGCTCTTGAAGACAGGCAGTGCCTACTCCGCGCCTGGCGCGTCGGTTGTTGAGATGGTGGACGCGATCATGCTCGACAAGCGGCGAGTCCTGCCGTGCAGCGTCCTGCTCCGAGGGGAGTTCGGAATTCGGGACTTCTTTGTCGGGGTGATGGTCCGTCTCGGGGCGGCTGGCGTGGACGAGATTATCGACCTGCGTTTGCGGGAGGATGAGTTAACCGCCCTGCAGACGTCGGCTGGCTCGGTAAGGGAATTGGTCGCGGCAATGAAGGCTTTGGATGCTGAGAGAACCTGAATAGAGACAGGCGGCAGCCGAAGGGCGTGTTGACGCACGGGATGGCGGCAGTGACGAACGGCGGATCAATCGAGGCCCGAGAGGCTGGAGTGACGCCCATAGGAGTGGACGAGGCCCTCGATCGGATTCTGGGAGCGTTTTCGGCGCTGCCCGCAGACACCCTAGTTCCGCTGGATGCTCTGGGTCTCGTTCTCGCGGAATCAATCGTGGCTGTTGGCAACGTGCCCCCGTTCCGAAACTCGGCAATGGACGGCTTCGCCGTGCGCGCATCTGAAACGGTGGGAGCCAGCCGGGAGCGGCCGGTTGAGATGCTTGTCGACGGCACGGTGGCCGCTGGTTCGCCGCCGGGCCGGAGGCTGGAGGCAGGAACCGCGGCAAGAATCATGACAGGAGCGCCGCTGCCCGAGGGCGCGGATGCGGTGGTGCGGTTTGAAGACACGGATGAAGGCGATAGGACCGGGAACTCGCTCTCCCGGAAACCGGGATGGGCGGCGATCTACAAGCCAGCCATCGTGACGGAAAACGTGCGGGAGGCGGGAGAGGATATCCGGACTGGTCAAACTCTATTGGAGGCGGGAGCCCGTTTACGGCCTCCGGATATCGGACTCCTGGCCGCGGTCAATCGCTCGCGGGTGCGCGTGCACCGGCGACCACGGGTCGCGATTCTCTCAACAGGGGATGAGGTGGTAGATGTCGGATCGACGTTAGGGCCCGGTCAAATCCGAGATAGTAATGGCGCTACGCTGGCCGCGATGGTGCAGTATGAATCGGCTGTTCCCGTGGAGCTCGGGATCGCCCGCGATACGTCGGACGAGTTGGCGGGGAAGCTCAGCGATCTGGATGCCGTGGATATGATCGTGACGTCGGGCGGGGTCTCAGCGGGCGACTTCGATTTCGTGAAGGATGTACTTCGAGCAAAAGGCGAGGTGAGTATCTGGCAAGTGCGGATGAAGCCAGGAAAGCCGCTCGCCTTTGGCTTCATCGGGCGAACGCCGCTGCTGGGTCTTCCGGGCAATCCGGTGGCGGCCGCGGTGAGCTTTCAGTTATTCGGGCGACCGGCGATCCGAAAAATGCTTGGTTGGCGCGACGTATCGCCCTCAACGGTGGCAGCAACCTTGTGCGAGCGGGTGGAGAACGCGGGTCGCCGGCGCCACTTCGTTCGGGCGCGGGTCGAGCGCAGTGACACGGGCGGGTTCTCGGTACGACCCGTGGGGGACCAGGGAGCCGGGGTTTTGACTTCGTTCGCGGTGGCGAACGGTTTAGTGGTCGTGCCGGAGCACCAAGCGGTCTTGGAGCGCGGAAGTGTCGTGCAGGTTCAGATTCTGGATTGGGACCTGGCGACGCTGCACCGGTAAGTCGAAGACGTGGCCGGTGCTCGGAGATTGACCCGTCAACGTCGTCGGCGAGTAGCCCGGATTGCCCGCGTGGTCGTTAGCCCCATTCGGCGGGTGGTGCCCCCGTCCGGGCTAAGCCCGGTGTATGATGGGCGACCGATCCCTCATCACCCGTTCGTTGCCGGCTCCGAGGGTTAACAAGGAGGTAGCCGTGGCTGGTTCCGCGTTCGACGAGATCTCCCGCGCGATGGTTCGCGGTCTCTCCCGCCGTAGGATCATCGGTTTCCTCGCCGGCGGTCTCGCTGCGCCCCTGACCGGCGTCCCTTGGAGCCGGGGCGCGGCCGCCGTCCAAATCGGGTGCGCCGAGCGCCTCCTCCCGGCCGACAACGTCTGGAACGTGCCCATCGCCGACCTGCCGCGCGATTCTCTCTCCGACGCCTACGTCGCGGCCATCGGCGCCGACGAGGGCTTGCACCCAGACTTCGGTGCCGGTCTCGACCATGGGGCGCCTATCGGCATCCCGTTCACGACGGTAGCTGGCACGCAGCCGCTCGTCCCGGTCAGCTTCGACTACGCCGAGGAGAGCGACCCCGGTCCCTACCCGCTCCCGCCGGACGCACCGATCGAGGGAGGCCCCGACAGCAAGGGCGATCGCCACGTGCTCGTGCTCGACTCCGACGGCTGCCAACTCTACGAGCTGTGGGACGCTCACCCACAGGCCGATGGGAGTTGGAAGGCCGGTTCGGGTGCAGTCTTCGACTTGGCCAGCAACGCGCTGCGGCCGGATGGATGGACCTCGGCCGACGCGGCTGGCCTCCCGATCCTGCCCGGATTAGTGCGGTACGACGAGGTCGCGGCCGGGGCGATCGCCCATGCCCTACGCTTCACGGCGCCCCGCACGCGGAAGGAGTACATCTGGCCGGCGCGCCACCACGCCTCCGACGAGGACGATCCCGACTTGCCGCCCATGGGCCAACGCTTCCGGCTGCGCGGCGACGTCGATCTCGCCGGGTTCTCGACCACCAACCAGGTGATTCTGACGGCGCTGGCGACCTACGGCATGTTTTTGGCCGACAATGGGTCGCCCTGGTTCCTCTCCGGCACGCCGGACGAGCGATGGGACAACGACGACCTACACGAACTCCAAAACCTCATTCGCGGTGGCAACTTCGAAGCGGTGGACGCATCGGCGTTGTTGGTTGATCCTGATTCCGGTCAGACGCAAGCGCCCTCATAGCCGGCGGCGGTGTCGCCCCTCGTCACCGACGCCGGGCCCAGCGTGACAACGTTCGTTCGTGGACGCCAGGAGTGCTTGGTCTGGGGAGCGGCGCTGAGATGCCGTGAGCGGGTAGACTCCCCAATCGGTAGTCGCAGGAGTTGATCGCCCGCAGAGATTGCGGCAGAGTGAGTAGATGATGATGCGCGGCCTGGGCTCGGGAAATACGCGGGGAACAGGGTCGATCGGAGCGATTCGCGGCTTCGTTAGCGTCCTTCGGGAAATGAGCTTTGACGACGTTCGCGAGGAGGCGGAAACAGTTCCTCGCCTGCTCGTTTTGGCAACGGATGAGGCGATGGCGCGGAGTCTGTGCCGTTCCCTGGTTGGATTCGAGGCGGCGGGGGCGATGGCCACCGGCACGCTGACTGATGATGCAGCGTTGCGAGGAGGGCACGACGCCGTCGTTATGTTCGATCCACACGGGACGGGCGAGGCGCGAGCGAGAATTCGGCGCTCTCAAGGATCTCAGGTCCTACCATTGGTATCGTTCGAGGGGTCGGGATCAGAGGACGACCGTGCGGTAGACCAGTTACGAACGGCGCTCCTGAAGCAGCTTCCGGGACGGTCAACGGCGCTTGGTCGCGCGTTTCCGCCGTTCCGACCGGCGGCGGTGAAAGTGGTGATCGATGAAACGGCGAAAGCTAACGCGCAGTTCGCGCTCGTCTCGAATATTCCATCGGTCGTCCCGATCGTTGGATCCCTGGCGGCGGTTGGCGCCGACTTTCTCGTCTTGACGAAGAACCAAATCTTGTTGATGTTCAAGATTGCGGCCATTCACGGTCGAGACCTGCACGATCAATGGGGCATACTGCAGGAACTCGTACCGGTGGTCGGGGCAGGACTGCTGTGGCGGACGCTGGCGCGCGAGGCCGCCTCGTTCATTCCGCTGGCCGCGGGAACGATCCCAAAGGTTGCGATTGCCTACGCGGGAACGATGTCCACGGGTCGCGCGGCGGATCTGTACTATCGAACGAATCGCCGGGCGAGTCGCGAACAGCTTCAGGGGTATTACCAGCAAGCGATTGAAGCGATGAGGAAGCTACCATTTCCTCTCGCGAGCGGGAAGCAGGACGGGCGCCAGGAAGCCGCTGGAGACGACCGCTCTCCGACACCGCTTCCGATTGCTTCCCCGCCCCTTCGCGCTCTGGAGTTGCCCCCGGCTTCGGTGAACATTGATCCAGAGGCAAGCCTGGCAGGGAGCGGAGAAGGCCGACACTAAATGGGCTCATCCTCCGCCCAGGCGCGGGCGCGATCCACCGCGCGGAGCCACGTGGCGTAGAGGAGCTCTCGGCGGCTGGTATCAAGCGAGGGCTCGAAGCGGCGGTCGACCTGCCGGAGCGTGGCCAATGCGTCGCGGTCGGGCCAAAAGCCGATGGCGAGACCGGCGAGGTACGCCGCGCCGAGGGCCGTGGTCTCGATGACGCGAGGGCGGACCACTGGTACGCCGAGAATATCCGCCTGAATTTGTAGCAACAGGTTGTTGCGTGCCGCCCCGCCGTCGACACGAAGCTCTGTCACGGCAACTTGGGAATCCCGGCTCATCGCCTCCAAGACGTCCCTCGTCTGAAACGCGATCGCCTCGAGCGTGGCGCGCGCTAGGTGCGTCCGAGAGGTCCCACTGGTCAAGCCGACGATCGTGCCTCGGGCGTGTTGATCCCAATAGGGAGCGCCGAGGCCGGTGAGCGCAGGGACGAAGACGACGCCTCCACTGGTTGGCACGGAGTCGGCTAGGCGTTCGATTTCTGGTGCTGCTTCGATGATGCCTAGCCCGTCGCGGAGCCATTGGACTGCGGCGCCCGTCGTGAAAATGGAGCCCTCAAGCGCGAATTCGGTGACCCCGCCGGTGCGCCAGGCTATCGTCGTCAGCAGACGATGCATCGACGGCTTAGGTTCAGCTCCTGTATTCATGAGAACGAAGGAGCCGGTGCCGTAGGTATTCTTTGCCTGGCCGGGCATGAAGCACGCGTGACCAAACAACGCGGATTGCTGATCGCCAATTGAAGCGGCGACCGGAATCGGAACGCCGAAGAGGTCGGCGGGAGTTTCAAACAGAATCTCCGCATTGTCCCGCACAGTGGGAAGCATCGCGTGGGGAATCTGGAGATCTGCCAGGAGACTTTCTGACCATTGTCCCTCACGGATGTCGTAAAGCATGGTACGGGAGGCGTTTGAGGCATCAGTGACGTGAAGTCGCTGACCGGACATGTGCCAGAGAAGCCAGCTGTCAACGGTGCCGAAGAGAATCTCACCTTGCTCAGCGCGCTGTCGAAGATCGGCATCACAATCGAGCAGCCAGGCGATCTTTGTGGCGGAAAAGTACGCGTCGGGTACGAGGCCGGTGATATGTTGGTAAACGTCCGACATCCCTCGCGCTTGGATGCCGTCGACGAGGTTCGCCGTCTGGCGGCTTTGCCAAACAATGGCCGGAGCGACGGGATGACCCGACGCTCGCTCCCAGAGGATTGTGGTTTCGCGTTGGTTGGTGATGCCGATGGCCGCGATGTGCTCTGGACGCTTTCCCGACGAGGCGATGACTTCCTTGGCGACCCCTAAAGTAATGTTCAATAGTTCCAGTGGGTCTTGATTGACCCAGCCGGGATAGGGAAAGCTTTGCGTGATTGGGCGTTGGGCAACCGCGATTGGCGACGCCTCATGATCGAAGAGGATGGCCCGGCTTGAGCTCGTTCCTTGATCCAAGGCCAGGATGAGGTCTCGTGCCGGCACCGTGGCCCTCCTTTTTCGCATGGACGGCGGACCGCCGCCGCGACGGTCGTGGGGGCCGGTTCTTGGATGCGGAGGGACGGATTAGACGTCGAGATCGGCGGAGCGGCGTTTGAAATCGGCTAGTTCCATACCGAGAAGCGACGCCGCGGCCACGCGGTTTCCGTCTGTCTGGGTGAGCGCTTCAGACAGCGCCTGGCGCTCGACATCGCTCAGGAGCTGGAGGAGCGTGGTGCCCTTCCGCACCCGCTGTCCGACATCCACATACCGTCGATTGTTGGCACCGGAAAGATCAAGATGGTCTTCGGTGATGACGCCGCCTTGGGATAGAACGGTTGCCCGTTCTATGACATTCTCCAGCTGGCGGACGTTGCCTGGCCAGTCGTACTCCATCAGCACCTGAATCGCGGCTTGGCTAACGCGTGAGGGTCCGGCGTCGGTCCGATACCGGTGCTTATCGAGAAAGTGCTCGACGAGGAGGGGCACATCGCCGAGACGATCGCGCAGCGGCGGAAGATCAATGGAAATCACGTTCAAGCGATAAAAGAGATCTTCGCGAAATCGGTTTTCCTCAATTTCATGGGAAAGCACCTTGTTCGTGGCAGAAATAACGCGCGTATCAATCTTGACCGAGATCGATCCGCCGACGCGCTCAAATTCCCGCTCTTGCAACACTCGGAGTAACTTCTTCTGGGTCGACAACGTCATTTCGCCGACCTCGTCGAGGAAGATCGTGCCCTTGTTTGCCATCTCAAACCGGCCCTTGCGCTGGTTGAGCGCCCCGGTAAACGCGCCTTTTTCGTGTCCGAAGAGCTCGCTTTCGAGAAGCGTTTCAGGGAGCGCGGCGCAGTTGACTTTTACCAACGGGCCATTGCGATAGGAAGAGGAGCGGTGGAGAACAGTCGCTACCAGCTCTTTGCCGGTTCCCGTCTCGCCGGTGATGAGGACGGTGGCGTCGGAACGGGCGACGCGGCCGATCGTCTTGTACACCTCCTGCATAGCAGGGCTGTTGCCGATAATGACTTCGTTGGGATCGCGCTCGCCGAGCCGGGTCGCTAGTACCTGAACCTGGTCACTGAGTGCTTGCCTATCGAAGAATCGTTGAATCGTGACAAGCACTTCATCGAGATCGAACGGTTTTGTAATGTAGTCGTACGCGCCGAGCTGCATCGCTTCAATCGCTGCGTTTGACGTGCCGAAGCCCGTCATGATGATGATGGGAAGATGCCCTTGCGGTTCTCGTCCGGACGGCGCTTCGCGCAGAACGTCGAGGCCCGTTTTGTCCGGCATCCGATTATCCATTAGGACCAAGTCGGGCTTGCTACCGTTACCGGTCGATAAGGACGCGAGAACGCCGCGACCGTCCTCGGCCTCCGCGACGTCGTACCCTTCATCTTCCAAGAACTCGCGGAGGACGGAGCGGATGCCAGCGTCGTCGTCCGCGACGAGGATGCGTTGCATGGATGAACAAACCCCTCTCGGAGCCGGTAAACGCACGGCGTTTGCAAGCCCCAAGGCTGACAAAATGGCCCGGAAAGTATACACGGCGCGAAGTTGCGATCTGGAGCGGGGGCTATACTCGAGTCCTGGGACCACGGAGCGTGGTGGAGTATGGCGGGACGGCGATGGCGGAACGGCAGGTCGAACGCATTGTGTTGATCGGCTTCAGTGGGAGCGGTAAGACGACGGTCGGGAGGCTTCTCGCGACTCGGCTCGGATGGAGATTTATCGACACGGATGCCACCGTGGAAGTCGAGCTTCAAATGCCGGTGCCGGAGGTCTTCCGCGTGCACGGTGAGGCGGCTTTTCGCGCCGCGGAGCGAAGGGGCCTCCTCCGGGCGTTAGAGGAGCGTCACGTCGTGGTCGCGTGCGGAGGCGGAGCGGCCGTCGAGCCCGCCGTTTGGGGGAACGACCTGCTGCGGCGTGTTGGGACGACCGTTGTCGCGCTGGACACTCGCCCGGAGACAGTAGTGAGGCGACTGGAGATTCAGCGGGTCGCTGGAGGAGACGCGGTCGAACGGCCGATGCTGGCGGGTGAGGACGCGCTGGGCAGGGCAACGGCGTTAAAGGCCGAGCGGCAGGGCTCGTATGACCGGGCGGATATGACGCTGATTGTCGATGCAGTGAAGGAGGTTGAAGTTGTCGAAGAGATTGTGGCCTGCCTTGGCATGCGAAACGCAGACGAGGAGCCGGAGGTGCGACTCCGGACGTCAACTGGTGCCTCAGCCATCTTTATCAGACCCGGCGCCGCGGCGCGGATTGGGACGTTGGTTCGGGACCGCTGGGCGGCTAGCTCACGCGCGTGGTTGATTACCGATGAAGTGGTAGGCGGGATGTACGCGGACCAGGTTCAGGAGAGTCTTGAACGCGCGTCGTTCGTCGTCCAAATCACGACGGTTCCTCCAGGGGAAGGCAGCAAGAGTCTGAATGGGGCGAGCGGGCTCTACGATACCTTGCTTGGCGGTGGCATCGAGCGGGGCGACGTGGTGGTGGCGCTCGGGGGAGGCGTCATCGGCGATTTGGCCGGTTTCGTAGCAGCGACGGTGCTTCGAGGCGTGGGCTGTGTGCAGGTGCCGACGACCTTGTTGGCAATGGTCGACAGCAGCGTGGGGGGGAAAACAGGGATAAATCATCCTACAGGAAAAAACCTGATTGGGGCGTTCTCTCAGCCGCCACTGGTGATCATCGATCCCCTCCTGCTCAGAACGCTCGCTCCCCGCGAAGTCGCAGGTGGTTGGGCGGAGATCGTCAAACACGCCGTCATCCAACCTTCGGTCCCCGGTGGGGAGCGGCGCGACCTCGTTACGTTTCTCCGCCGTAACGCGGGCCACCTGGGGGCGCTACGTGAGCCAGCGCTGTCGTATTTGATTCGTCGCAACGTGGAGCTCAAGGCGGCGGTGGTTGAGGCGGACGAGCGGGAAGCTGGGATCCGCGCCTACCTCAATTTCGGGCACACTATCGGCCATGCGATCGAAGCCGCTGGATACACGCTCATCCATGGCGAGGCGGTGGCCGTAGGAATGCGTGCCGCCGCGCGCCTCGGATTAGTAATGGGCACGTGCGGCAGGTCAGACGTTTTCCTCATCGATTCGCTCTTGGATCAATTCAATCTCCCGCGCCAAGCGGGAGTCGACCCGGAGCAAGTACTGGGACTTCTGGGAAACGACAAGAAGCGAACGGCGGGTACGCAGCGCTGGGTACTTCCGCTCGGGGGTGGGGGCGTCACGATCCGTGACGACGTTCCGGCGCGAGTCGTGCGGGACGTGGTGACCGAGGTGACGGGAAGAGGCGACGCCGTAGCGTTGGTCTGATACACAGCCGGCGCCGGGGCGATCTTTTCGCACTGATCCTCTGCCGCGTGCTATTCTCCGGCGGTCTCCGGCGACGCGTCTGTTTCGTTGCCGGCGCGTTTGGCTGGAACTTGAGGAGCGACAACGAGTTTGACGAGCACGGAACCGCGTGACCGGTGGGCTGAAGGAGTACCGCGAAGCATCGTCGTCAGCGCGTCTCTCGCTTTCGATTACATCATGACTTTTCCAGGTTCATTCAAGGACCATATTCTCCCGGACAAAGTGCACGTTCTATCCGTAAGCTTTCTCTTTGACTCGATGCGCCGCCACCGCGGCGGGGTCGCGGGAAACATTGCCTACAACTTAGCGTTAATGGGTGAACCTCCCACCGTGGCCGGGGCGGGAGGGAGCGATTTCCAGAGCTATCGCATGGCGTTCGAGCGGTTAGATATCGACATGTCTCTGGTCGTTGACGTGGCTGATGAACTCACCGGCTCAGCGTTCATGACGACTGACTTGGACAACAATCAAATAGCGGGTTTTTTTCCTGGCGCATCCAGTCACGCCGGTGCGATTTCGGTGACTGAGGTCGCCGCTGGGGCACGAGCCGGCGTTGTTGGAGCGACGACGCCTGAAGCGATGAGACGGCATGTCACCGAGATGGCGGGCGCTGGATGCCCGGTACTCTACGATCCGTCCCAACAAGTGGTGGCTCTGACAGCGGAGGATCTGGCGGCGGGCATCGAGGCGGCGTGGGCTGTGGCTGGGAGCGATTACGAACTGGCGATCATGTCCCAGAAGACGGGCATCGGCGTCGATGAGCTCGCCCGGCGGGTGCCGTTGCTGATAACCACGTACGGCGAGCAGGGATCGGAACTGCGAGCTGGGGGTGAAATCACGCGAATACCGGCGGTCCCGGCTGAGCCGCTTATCGATCCTACAGGCGGCGGCGATGCGTATCGGGCCGGCCTCCTGAAAGGCTTGCTCTGTGGCTTCGATCTCACCGTAAGTGGTCGACTGGCGTCTCTCGCGGCGACGTACGCGGTTGAGCGACGCGGAACGCAGGAGCACGGTTATTCGCCCGAGGAGTTCGTCGCGCGGTTTGATCGCGCCTTTCCAGGTGAATCGGGTGTGATCGAAGCAGGCGTGTTGCGCCACGCCGCACCGAAAACGGCGGCACTCGGCGGACTTAGTTTGTAACGTATGTTATCGAGCGATCGAGAGGAGTTTCGGGGGATGGCGACAGTACTTGGAGGCCCGCGACCGTTTGACATCAAAGATCCATCGCTGGCGGCGGACGGGCGTCGCAGAATAGATTGGGCGAGCCGGGAGATGCCCGTCCTCCGGCAGATTCGAGAGAGTTTCGCGGCTGACCGGCCGCTGGCAGATATTCGCATTCTTGTTTGCGCCCACGTAACGACCGAGACAGCGAACCTGGCCTTGACGCTTCAGGCGGGCGGCGCTGACGCGGTGATCTGCGCCAGCAACCCGTTGTCGACACAAGATGACGTGGCCGCCGCGCTGGTTGAGGAGGGCATCCCGGTTTTCGCGATCAAGGGCGAAGACAACGAGACCTACTACCGGCATATCCGCACGGCTCTGGAACATCGGCCCCAGCTCGTGATTGATGACGGTGCCGATGTTGTGACCATGCTTCATCAGGAGCGTAAGGATCTTCTAGCAGACGTGATTGGGGCGACGGAGGAAACGACCACCGGCGTCGTTCGACACCGCGCGTTGGAGCGCGAGGGTCTTCTTCAATTTCCAGTTGTCGCGGTGAACGACGCAGACACCAAGCATTTCTTTGATAACCGATATGGGACGGGCCAGAGCACGATCGACGGCATATTGCGGGCTACCAATATCCTGTTAGCGGGGAAAACGATTGTCGTGGCCGGTTATGGCTGGTGCGGTAAGGGAATCGCCATGCGGCTGCGGGGCATGGGCGGCCGAGTGATCGTGACCGAGATCGATCCCGTCAAAGCGCTTGAGGCGGCGATGGATGGATTCGCGGTGACGACGATGGCGCGGGCCGCGGCATTCGGCGACTTGTTCGTCACCGCGACCGGGAATATCAACGTGATCGACCGCGTCCATTTCGAGCAGATGAAAGATGGCGCGATCCTGGCGAACTCAGGACACTTCAACTCGGAGATCAATCTGAGGGCGCTGGAAGAGATGTCGGGCGAGGGACGTCGAACGCTGCGCACGTTCGTCGAGGAATATGTGCTTGGCCCCGAGCAGCGGCTGGTCGTTCTCGGAGAAGGCCGGCTGGTGAACCTCGCCGCTGCCGAAGGGCATCCCGCGAGCGTGATGGATATGAGCTTCGCCAACCAGGCACTCGCTAGCGCTTACCTGGTCCGGGAAGGACGGTCTCTAGAGCATCGCGTGTATCAGGTGCCGGAGGAAATCGACAATGAAATTGCCCGCTTGAAGCTCGTCGCGATGGGCATCGAAATCGATCAACTGACGTCGGAACAGGAGAAGTATCTCACGTCCTGGGAGGGTGGCACCTAGACGGCGCGCGAAGGGAATCTCCCTTCGGATGAAAGAAAATCGGTGGTCGGTGGGTTGAAGCGCTCTCCGACGCGGCTGTCAACGATGATGACGAACGTTCGCGAGGAGAGACAGGCGGTGGCGACTGAAGGCTCGTTCCACACGGCAGAGCGGAGCGTTTTTACCTCTGAGTCTGTCACGGAGGGCCACCCCGACAAAGTCTGCGATCAGATATCCGACGCGGTGCTCGACGCGGTTCTACGCGACGACCCGGATGCTCACGTCGCGTGCGAGACGGCGACGACGACAGGCATGATCCTGGTCTTTGGAGAGATCTCGACAAGCACATACGTCGATATCCCCGCCTTGGTCCGTGATGTGGTCAGAGATATCGGTTACACCCATTCGAGCTACGGCTTTGATGCGCGAACCTGCGGCGTGATGGTGGCGATCAAGGAACAGAGTCTGGAAATAACTAGCGGGGTCGAGCAGGCGCTCGAGGTGCGAGAAGGGCATAAGGTCGATCAATACGATCAAATTGGCGCCGGCGACCAAGGGATGATGATTGGGTTCGCCTGCCGGGAGACGCCCGAGTTGATGCCGCTCCCAATCTCGCTCGCGCATAAGATTTGTCAGAGTTTGGCCGAGGCACGCCGGAACGAGGATATCAGTTACTTACGACCGGACGGCAAAAGCCAGGTGACGGTCGAATATCGCCGGGGACGGCCGCACCGGATCGATACGGTCGTGGTCTCGACGCAACATGCGGAGGAGGTCAGTAACGATCGGATCGAGCGGGACGTACAGGATCTGATTATTCGTCAGGTCGTGCCGAAAGATCTGCTCGACGATCGCACTCGCTTTCTGGTCAACCCAAGTGGCCGTTTCGTGATGGGCGGGCCGATGGCTGACGCGGGCCTGACGGGTCGAAAAATCATCGTCGACACCTACGGAGGGATGGCGCGGCACGGGGGCGGCGCGTTTTCTGGCAAGGACGGGACGAAAGTAGACCGCTCAGCAGCCTACGCCGCTCGCTACGTTGCAAAAAACGTCGTTGCAGCGGGCCTCGCGGACCGTTTCGAAATTCAACTGTCATACGCGATCGGTATGGCCCATCCCGTGTCGATCATGGTCGAGACATTTGGTACCGGCCGCGTTGACGATGGCATTATCCGGTCTCTCATCGGAGAACACTTTGACCTCCGCCCAGCGGCCATCATGGAAACGCTAAGTTTGCGACGACCGATCTTCAGGCAGACGGCAACCTACGGTCACTTCGGGCGTGATGACCTAGACCTACCCTGGGAACGAACGGATAAGGCAGCCGTGCTCGCGGCGGCCGCTGGGGTATCAGTTGTCGAGGCGGTAAGCGTTTCCTAAGGGAAATTGAACGTGATACGGGATCCGCTTGAACGATCGGTGATCGCGGCGCCGGCCCTCACTCCCCTACCCCGCGCCCAGAGGGCACCCGCGCGGTGCGCGGGAGAGGGGGAACGACGTTCAAACACGCGGTTATCGCCGGGAGCCCGTATGACGCGCCTTTCCGCCGGGCATCGGATTTTGCTCTTGCGCGCTGGAATGGAAACGGTCCGAGGTGCCGACATCCATGAGAATCCGCCGCGGTAACGGTACGAGTCCATAAAAGCGAACGACCATTCCCTGCGGCGATCATCAATTAATGACCAGCCGCAGCGCGAACCTATTGTCATAGCCGTGCCGTGACGGCTGACGGGTGATCCTGGCTTTCGATGGGTCGCGGTGTCGATCAGTAACGCCTAGCGAGCACGGGGCTTGTTGGTTAGACGATAGATCGTCGCGGGCCCCCGGCTTACGTGGTCGTCGCTTCAGCCAGCTCGGCGCTACTGTAACGAGCCTTCTCGGAAAGCATGGGCGCGAGGAGTTGCTGAAGCGTCATGACGTGGCTGCAGGTTCCGACCGCATGGGACGAGAAGGTGTGGCACGAGCAAGCCCAATCATCGTCACTTAGGCGGACGACGTAGTCATCATGTCCGCCCCGGAATGAGGCCTCAAACGTGTTGATGTGGACGCGCTCCGGTTCGCGGGCATAGCGGTGAGCCTTTTCGATCTTACCGATCATGCTTGAGTTCACGTGCTGCTCCTTCACACCGCGCTAACGAACGAAGGCCCGGCCCTGCTCCGATCCGACGACTACCCTCCCATTTCCTTAAAAAGTCAACGCCTGACAGGTTAGTGTCAGGCGGCGATCGGAATCGAGTTGACGAGACCTGTCATCGCCTGATCCCGCGCTTACCAATCCATTTGGCGCTCGTCTGGCGGCCGACCGTCTGCTTGTCACCAAAGTATACTGGTCTGCCCCACGAGACGCTACTGTCGCGAGCCTTGGTCCGACGGCGGTGATTCTTGGACCGGAGCGATCATCTCGTGGTGCCGACAAACCTCCTTGCCGGCTTTACTTGGATGGCTATGAATATGATGAATGGTCCGCTTAGCGTCGCGGTGCTTGCTGGCGGCAAGAGCTCGCGGATGAGGGTCGACAAGGCTCTCCTTCCATTGTTCCCCGAAGGACCGCCGCTGCTCCAACTGGTGCTCGACAATGTCCGCGGCGTTGCGTCCGATCTCTTCATCGTCGCGCGAGACCGGCCGCAGTATGAGGGTTTCGGCGTGCCGGTGGTTCCGGATTTCTACGAAGCGGCGGGAACGTTGGGCGCAATCGCCACCGCGATCGCCGCTTGCGCTCACGACGCATGTCTCGTGGTGGCTTGTGACATGCCGTTTCTCTCCCCGCCCCTCCTTTCGTTACTTGCGGATCATCCACGGGACTACGACGTCTTGATTCCTCGACTGCCCGGGGAGAGTCGTCAAGGTTCCGGCCACGTATACCAAACACTGCACGCAATCTATACGAAGCGGTGTCTCGAGCCCATCGAGCGGCGGCTTCAGGAAGGGAACCGACAGGTTATCGGTTTTTTTGACGATGTCGACGTTCGAGTAGTGGACGTTAAGGACGTTCGGAGCATCGACCCCGAGCTGCGTTCGTTTTTCAACGCAAATACGCCGGAGGCTGCCGCGGAAGCGCGTCGAATAGTGGAGCGGGGTGCGCGGCTCGCGCCTTGACGGAGGTCAGCTCGTTGATGGGAAGCAAACGATTGCAGTTCGGACGAAATGAGGACCCCGCAGCGCTTCTGAGCTTGGTGGACTCATTCGGCGGAGGCGGGCCAGATTGTCGTCAACCTGTTGTCGCGCCAACGCGATCGATTGAACGCTTTGCGCCCTCACCAATGGTTACCTCGACACAAGCGGTCGTTCCCTGGGCTGGCGGGGCCTTGACCCATATCCTACATTTGGTCGGGCCAGGGAAACGCCGATGTATCTTGCCCAAAGGTGATCGAACTCTGCTGGAGAACCGTACATGACGATCCGGGCGGCGCCGCGGCGGAACGATGGCCGGGGAGCCGCTTGATTCACGAGCCCTTATGGCACTTCCAGGAATAGATGGGAGGATTTTGAACCCATAAGGGTTTCCGGATCAGACTCGTTTCAGTTCGGGGGGTGGCGGTGGGTCGATCCTTATCCGCGGTGGATGTGTGCTAAGAAGGGAGCTGGGATGAGTTTTTCTCGGGAAGAATCAGTGGGAGTTCCGGAAAGCGGAACGCGGTCGAGACGGACGGGAAAGAGCGCGGGGCGATCCGTGAATCGCGCTCAGGTTCAGGCGATGGAAGCGAGAACGCAGCGGATCTTGTCGGGTCCTAGCCAGGGAACTAGAAACGCCGCTGCGGTCCAGGAGACCCCGGTGGCGGCGACGTCCCGTACTACAGGGGCTCGATCCACGGCGCGGGCACGAAATCGCGCCGTGGCCCGTCCTATGCCACTGACTCGTACGGAGGAGTACAGCTATATACGCGCAGACCTTCGCCGCTTGCTGGTGACAGCCGGCGCTCTGCTCGTGGTCATGATCGTGCTGCTCTTTATCTTCGAGCGATAGGATCTGCGAAACGAGTGGGGCAAAGGACCGGAATTTCAACGAGCGTCGCGAACTAGGTGAGCGGGGAAGACACGTCGCAAGAGAAGCCCTCCGGTCCCGCACCTAAACAGTTTGCTCTTCTTCCTCCAGCCCGACTGGCTCCTCCGTGAAGGTATCTGCATCCGGTTCAGCAGGCTCGTCGTCATCGCTGTCGGAGGCGACCGCTTCTTCTTCCTCGTCATCGTCATCGAGCAAAAAGAAATCAGCTTCGTCTCGTTGGCGGAGAAGGTCTCGCTCCCGGAGATAGGCACGTGAGGTGATCTGGCGCGGGAAGGAGACCGTCGTAGCCTGGCTCGGATCGCGGTAGACCTCTCGAAGAATGACCCTGAGACTTTGCGTCGAGAGTCCGAGCGCGTAGGCTTCATAGCGGTTGCCGGCTTCGATCATCGCGATCACGCGCTCCGCGGTCTTGGCTTCAATCTCACCAAGGCGTAAGCCGTCGTTGCGCTTCACGACGAGCCGTCTTCCCTCAACTTCGAGAAGTATTTGATCGGAGGAGAGCACTTGGGCAAGCTCATCAATCGGCGCCGGATTGACAAGCTCATCGACCCACGTCTTACCAACTTCCTCAACGAAGACCGTCGTATTGAGCGTCGTCGGCGCGGCGATGTCCTCGCTAGCGACTGCCTCGGTTTCGCTACCGTCGCTTGAGCGGTGGCGCAGCGTTTCCAGCCGCTGCAGGTTTCGGCGGGCGATCATATTGGCGGGATCGGCACGCAACGCGCCTGAGTAGGCTTCGGTGGCCGGTCCCGTACGCCGGAGCGCGAGCAGAGCTCGGCCCAAACGGTTGTAGGCCTCGGCGTCTCGGGGGTAGCGATCAATTATCTGTTGGTTGAGCTGGAGCGCTACATCCCAGTTCCCTTGTAAGGCGGCGTCGCGCGCGTCCTGGACCGTCTGCCGTCTCGTCTGGTTCTTTGTTTGGCTCACGATTTGTCTCTCCCGTCGTCGTCGAGCTCAACGAAGCTCGGGGCGCTTCAACACATTCATGTCCAGTATGTCCAGGGTCAGCTGGGCTGGTTCGCTGAGGCGCCGATAAGGAACCAAGGACTCGTGTGGGTGATCTCGACGTCTACAAGCTTTCCTTTCAAATCGCGGCTATCCTCGAAGTGGACGAGCGTGTTTCCTCGTGTCCGTCCGGTCCATCGCCCTTTGGCCATGGTCTCTACTAAAACCTGGACACGCTCCCCTCGTCGACTCGCGTTTCTCTCGGTGCACAGCCGCTCCTGGAGCGACTCAATGGCCTGGTGCCGCCGCTGTTTTTCGTGTAACGGGACGTCGTCGGCCCAGCGGGCGGAGAGGGTACCGGGCCGGGGAGAGTACATCGCGAGGTGAACCTTCTCGCAACCAACGTCGGAGAGAAGATCGTACGTCGCTTGAAATTGGCGATCGGTCTCACCAGGAAATCCGACGATGACGTCGGTCGCGACGGTGATATTCGGCATGCGTTCGCGCGCATACGCGATGCGGTCCTTCCAGTAGTCACGCGTGTAGGTGCGACGCATGCGCCGTAGGACATCATCATCGCCGGCTTGAACCGGGAGATTGATGTGCTCACAGACGGACGGTAGTTCGGCCATGGCGTCGATGATCTCGTTGGACATGTGTTTCGGGTGGGAGGTGAGGAAGCGCAAGCGGTCAATCCCTGGCACGGCGTCGACCGCTCGAAGGAGATCGGTCAGCATCGCGCGACCATCCGTGTCGCGCCCGTAGGCGTTGACAGTCTGACCGAGCAGCGTGACCTCGCGAACTCCTTTGGACGCGACCTCTTCCACCTCGCGAACGATGTCGGAGATCGGCCGGCTCCGTTCCTTGCCCCGGCGGTAGGGCACGATGCAGTAGGAGCAGAGGAAGTTGCAGCCGTAGATGATCGGAACGTAGGCCGTGACGCCCGGGGCTCCGCTCGATTCGGGCAAATAATAATGAGGAAGTTGAGAGAGATCGTCGTCAAGATCGGCCAGTTCCGGCACCACGCGCTGGAGCTGATCGAAGTCGGATGGATCGAAGAACAAGTCGACATGCGGAAACCGTTGGCTCAGTTGTTCTTGCTGGTTGGTGACGAGGCAGCCCGTGACGAGGAGGGAGGTCTCAGGACGGCGGCGTTTTAAGCCAACCAACGCTTGAAGTTTTCCGGTTACCTTGTCTTCGGCCGCTTGACGAACGACGCATGAGTTAAGGACGATAACGTCGGCTTCTTCCTCCGAATGGGTGGGCCGATAGCCGACCTCCTGCAATGTCGAGGCTACTTTGGCGCTGTCAGCTTCGTTCATCTGACAGCCGATCGTCCACATGAAAAAGCGCTTGCCATTCGCTTCTAACGGTGAAGGGCTTGCCTGGGGTCTCGGCTCATGTGATGTTTTAGCCAGCATCATACCTATCCGGTAATGCGTCGCATTCTGACAGTTGATTGGCGTTGATCCGCTCGGTTCTTCCACGGTGAATGAGGGGTCTTATGCCCAGCCTCCTAGTATACAGACTACAGGCGATGGAGCGTGCTTTGGCGGCCGATGGGTCAAGCGTCTGTCAAGACTAGATGACGATCATAGCGGTGATGGTCGGTGGCGAACGATCGCACTGTAGAACAAATAGTGAATTCTATTTCATGTAGGACAAGTAAAAAACCTAACATTATGCCCGTTGCAACAGGGCCCGTGCGATGGGGTGCCTCATAGACAACGTCCGGGCCAGGTTGCTAGAATGGGTTCTTGAGCAAACCGTGCCGTCCCCGTCGCTCCTCGAACGCAAGGTGATGCGAGCACCGGTCGACACCGGAGGGCGGATGTTATGGCAATGGCCGTCTGGTTGCCGGACCCGGTCCGGCATATGGGCTGTTGATGCGGTTTGTGCCCGGGCAGGGGGGCGCCGTGAATAAACGCAAGTGCAGCACATGCCACTATTTTCAAGGAGCGCGCCTTGCGGGAAGCGGTTGGTGTCACCATCCGCAACGTTGGACGAGTAGCGATCTCAAAATCATGGTTCGTGGAAACGAGCTGGCATGCCGCGATCCGTGGCTGAATGATCTCTGGACCGACCCTCACGCGCCTGAGTCCGGCGAAACGGCCGTTCGTTTCGCTGGTGACCTAGATTCGGCGTCGACCGGACCTGTCCCTGCGGCGACGCCGGTGGAAATCGCGGCAGTGTTCAATGCTCAGACGACCTTGTCTAACGCCTCGACGGCGCATGACGCGACCCAAGATGTCGTCGTCGGTGACATGAGTGCTGTATCGAGAGGGGAGCCGAAGCCGGGGTTGAATGACGGAGGCGAGATTCGCTCGCCAGGGCTCGATACCCGCGCAGCGATCATGAAGGCGCGGGAGACCTATCGCGATCGGGCGCGGGCACTGGCGGATGAGCGTGCCGCCGAACAGTTACGGCAACGGGAGCAGGATGGCGTGAATTTGCCCTCCCCCGTTGAGTGGGGTGGTAAAAGACGCGACGCGGCGTCGACCTTGCTGGATCACGTCCCGAGCCGGGCTGAAGACGGCGACGGTGTGGTAGGGGTCGGCCCGCAGGAGCGGGACGCCACACCAGCATCAGTCGTTGGCCAGGATTCAGAGGTGGGCGATCGCGGAGCGCCATCCGACGAGTGGTGGGGATCGTCTGACGATGACGGCCGCCGGTCTGACAGCGGTACAGGTCTTGATCAGCCTCACCTGGACATTGGCGGGGCCAGGGGAACGCAGAGCGCGCAGGATGACCAAAGCGCCATCGAGGCGGAGCTGTCCCTCCTAACTGGGGACAAGAATCCACCGCATCGAACGGATCAGCCCCAAGCTGGAGATCTGGCCGGCGCATTACCGCGCTTCCGACCGGTTTTCGTGGAGGCGGAGCGCGGGCGGGGTGCCCGAACGGTACAAAATGCGGGTGAGACTACCGAAGGCGAGCCGACGCAGGGGCCTGCTGCCCCCAAAGGTCCTCAAACCGCCCCGGCTTTCAACTCACCCGCGATTGTGGGCCACGGCGATGGTGAGACGATCGCTGGTCGGGAGTGGCCTGACGACGAAGAGATGACGGCTGGTGCGACTAATGACCAGGCCGAGGGCAGGGATGATTCGGCCGTCGACCGCGGCTACGTATCTGGGGAGCAGGATCAGGTTCTATGGATCGAGCAGGCGGTTGAGCTGGCTCCAAATCTCGACCGTATCTGCAAGACGTGTCGAGATTTCCGACCGGCTGAGGGAGGCGAGCGGGGATGGTGTGCAAACGAGTGGGCGTTCACTCACCGGAGGATGGTTGACGGGTCGGACGCGATGCCATGCGAAACGTCTCTTGGAACGTGGTGGTTGCCAACTGACGAGGTATGGCTAGACGTCACCGACCTTTCCAGTCATGGGCAACCGACGCCAATCCTCGATGCGGTGGTGGCGCACCAACGCGAGGAAGGTTTGCGGCGGCGAGGCTCATAAACTGGTAGGATAACGATTCGGGCCGCGGCGGAAATCATCAGGCGGGTTGTCAGACGCTGCGGACCGCAAGCAGACGCCTGTTATAGGGAGGGGGCCGCCGGGCACCAGAACGGCGGTATCCGGGCCGAATGTCGTTGCATTCGGTGATGGGGGAGTCAGCACGACGCAATGGGTGTCTTTGGCGACACGCTACGACAGGCGCGCGCTTACAAGGGCGTAACGCTGAAAGAGGCGGAGCAAGCGACGCGGATCAACCGCCACCATCTCGCTGCGCTCGAAGAGGAGAACTTCGGCGTCCTGCCGCCGCTCATCTATCAGCGGGGCATCATTCGCAACTATGCTACATACCTTGACCTCGATCCTGGGAAATTGCTCGGGATGTTCGAGGAGGCACGGGGCGGTGAAACAACGTCCGAGCTGGTCGCGGCGGTCAAGCCCTTGAATATGCCAAGCCATTGGGCTCCAAATTTCGCCATTATCGCGTTTATGGTCGTGATGAGCGCCATCGTCTTTGCCTGGGCCTATAGCGCTTATTTCGCATCCTCAGAAGCGACTTCGACGATTGCGGCGGTTCCTCCCACTGTTACCCCAATGGATCCGAGCGAGATCGGGTTCTCGAGTCCGGCTGTACCTGAGCAGCCGGCACCCGCGGTGAAGCCTTCGCCGACCCCGCGGATCATCGCTTCACAAGCGATTCGAGCGACCACGACTCCGAGTCCAACCCCGAGGGCGGTGGTGACGGCCACGCCAACGACCGTGCCTCCGATGCCGACGCCGACGGTCGAACTTGCGCCAGCGGAACCGACTGCCTATGTGGCTCCGATTGAAACGGTGGCAGAACAGCCAGTCGAGGAGCCGACAAGCCCGCCGGAGGCCGAACCAACCGATCTACCCAGCGATCAGTTGACTATCGGCTTCACGCCGAGTGCGGATGTCTATTTGACGGTTATCGGTGACGGGACAACCCTTTGGGACGGGCCAGTGGGTGCCGGGCAGTCAATCGGTCCGTTTACCGCGAGCAGTTTTCAAATTTCGACCAGTGATTCGGCCGCGACCCAAATCACCAACTACAACACGGGTGTTGTGTTCAACATGGGCGCCAGCGTTCCGAACTTCTCTCTCCCGTAGCGGTCGCAGGTGCCGCGGGCTCGGGCTCCCGCCTGACAGCGGGACGTCGACGCGTGCGGTTTCTTTGCCGGTCAGCCTACGGGGACAATGACCCGCAAAGCGGCCGGATCGACCGTGAAGACGGCGGGCGTCCGATCGACGACATCCCCATCTAATTGGATCTTGAGCGGGGGCACGGCTGTGAGCTCTACTCTTCTTGCCTTGGTTTGGATGAGCTCCCCTGACTCGCTGATCTGCCGGGTCAGAAGTTGTCGTAGGGTCCGAACCGAGGAGCCGACACCTGAGCCCGTGAAGATTAAGACATCAAGCCAACCATCGTCGGGCCGAATGTCTTTGACCAGCTGGAGGCGGGGATGAGCAATCGACCCGCCGTTGGCGACAAGAATGAGGCGGGAGTGGACAGTGATCAACTGGCCGTCGATGCGGAGCGAGCACGTAGACGCTGGAAACCGCAAAGCTCTGATGGCCGACGGCACGTAAGCGAACCAGCCAAAACGCCGCTTCAGAGAAGGATTCGTGCGTTCGAAAAATTGGCTGTCGAGGCCGGCGCCGGCCATATGGAGAAAGACGCGCGGGCCACACCGGCCGACGTCAATCGTCGCGAATTGGTGGGTTCCGAATAGGAGCGAGGCGGCTCGCTCTGCAGCAAGAGGAATGTTGAGGTCCTTCGCGATAATATTTGTTGAACCGACGGGAATGATACCGAGGGGAATTCCTGTCCCGAGGATGCCCCCGGCTACGTCGGCAACGGTCCCATCTCCGCCGACCGCGACGACGATGGACGCGGACGACGACGCCTCACGGGCGATGCGGGAGGCTGATTCCCGCTCATCGGTGACGACAATATCGAGCGTGACGCCTGAAGGAACCGTAGCCCGGAGGATATCGCTGAGGGCGTTGCTATTTCCCCGTGTCACGGGGTTAATAATCGCGACGACGCGTCGTGTCGTTGCGTCCGCGGCGGATGACACGTCACCTCCCATCGTCATAGTTCTGCGACGGTCTAGGGCTTGGCTGTTTGCACTTCCTCCGGGCCAAACACTTTTTCAATAATGTAATTGGCAAGCCAGGTAGCGGCTGCCGCTAACACGAGCCCAAGTATGCCGCGAACCGTGTTGCGCACCATGTTCGTATCCTCCGCCTATCGACCCTACTCGGCCAGGTACTGAAACTCGTCCCTGCGGGACGCTGCGGTTGCGTCTCTTTGAAGGCTGATCTTCGTCACTCAATCTGCTTCAACCGATAGGGGCGGCTACGAGCGTCCTGGACCAGCCCTTCGCCTGGCGCTCTCCGCGAGTGGCAGAAGCGCCAGTATCGCAACGGCGGTGAGATCTGGCAGCGTTGCTTCCCCGAGGACGTGGCGAGTCGCGCCGGGGAACACGGTAAAGGGTACGACGAGGGGAGCGGTAACCGCATAGACGACATGCCCGCTCCAGATATTGGGGTGAACGCTGAGCGATAGTAGGACGAGGCGCGCGAGCAGGAGCGCGCTGACCGCGGCGTAAGCAGTAAGGAGCGCTTCAAACGCGAGCTGCGGACCCAAGTGTACATCTCTTGGTCCGTTCAATCGCTGACGATGGATCATGGGTCTGTGTTTGCCGGTGGCAGCTGCTCGAGCAGGGTGGCGAGCCTGTCGCAAATAATGGTTGCCAGCGCTCTCTTCGTGAGACGAGGAAAGCATTCGGGTGGTGCCCCGGGTCTGAGAATAATCGCCTGGCTTTCATCGCTCCCGATCGTGGTTCTCGCCTCGTTGGCGATAATCATGTCCAGACCCTTCGTTTCAAGTTTGTGAGCCGCGTTCACGATAAGGTCTTCGGTCTCGGCTGCAAAGCCAATTTTAACGAGGCTGGAACGGCGCGTGAGCGCGATGATGTCGGCGTTCGCCACGAGTTCCAACGTCATCCCGGCGCGTCCCGCTACTTTCTTAACTTTGCGATCCATCGCTTTAGCGGGTCGAAAGTCCGAGACGGCGGCGGCCATAACGAGGGCATCCGCTGAATTGACGGCGTGGCGTACTGCAGCATGCATCTCGTTGGCTGTTTCCACTGATGTCAAGGAAACGCCGTATGGCGGTCGGAGAGCGGTCGGCCCCGCGATAAGATGGACCGACGCGCCTTGTTCAATGGCTGCTCGGGCGAGGGCAAAGCCCATTGTGCCGCTTGACCGGTTTCCAATGTACCGGACGGGATCGATGGGTTCGTGGGTGCCGGCGGCCGTGATCACGACATGCCGATTCGCGAGGCGTCCGTCGCGGCCCAGCGCGGCGAATACGGCGTCAACGAGGGTTTCTGGATCTGACATTCGCCCGGTACCAACGTCGCCCGATGCTAGGCGGCCCTCGTTCGGGCCGACAATGGTCACGCCGCGTCGCATGAGCGTGGTGAGATGCTCTTGAGTGATTGGGTGATGGAACATGCCGTGCTCCATCGCGGGAGCCAGAACCAGCGGCGCGCGGGTGGATAAGGCGATCAGACCAAGGAGATCGTCGGCCAGCCCGAGAGCCAGGTGGGCGATAGTATTGGCCGACGCGGGGGCAACGAGTATTGCGTCCGCGTTCTCGGCTAGCGACACGTGACCCGTAAAGTCTCCGTTCCATGGCGCAAATGGTTCAACATGAACGGAACGGTTCGTTAGGGCCGAGAATGTCAGAGGACGGATAAATTCCTGCGCCGCGGTCGAGAGAATAACGTCAACGTGAAGCCCGGCCTGAACAAGGCGACTTGCGATGTCCGCCGACTTATAGGCGGCGATACTGCCCGTCACCGCCAGCACGATCCGACGTGTCCGCTGGGCGATGGAATGCCGGCCTGAAACCACATTCATTTCGGTCGAATAGCCCGGTGGGCTGGTGTGTTCGCTGTGCAGCAAGGAGGGAAGGTGGGGATGCATAGTTACAGGGAAGTTTACCGCGCCGATTGGGACGGCACAATCGCGGTCGAGCCACGTTGGGGCGCTGCGTCGGCATCAGGCCGCGGACCCGCGGGAGTGGATCCGATGCGCCCCTATCGCGACAGGAGGATAGGTCGCGGTGCATTCTAAGGCACCGTGTGAATCGACCGTTGATGCTTGGTTCGGCGAATAACGACAGGACATGACATGACGGAAATTGAACCGGGGGGAGCGCCGGGAACGGTCCTCCAGGTGAGAGCAGTCGATAAATACTTCGGTCCGGTGCACGCGTTAAAGCACGTTGATCTTGATGTTCGGAGCGGCGAAATTGTTGCCCTGATTGGCGACAACGGAGCAGGTAAGTCCACGTTGATCAACGTGCTGACAGGAGTCATGCCGTTTGACAACGGAGAGGTTCTCTTTGAAGGACGCCCGGTGACTCTATCGTCGCCGCAGGACGCCCGGCAACTGGGTATCGAGACGGTTTACCAAGACCTAGCGATCGCCCCTCATCTGGACGCAGTGGCCAATATTTTCCTCGGGCGCGAATACGAGCGAGGTCGATTTGCACGTTTGTTCGGCTTTCTAGATGAGCGGCGGATGCGTCGCGAGACGGAAGACCAACTGAGCCGATTACGGGTGCGGATTCCGAACCTAACGCGCCGCCTGGTGACCCTTTCGGGTGGGCAACGCCAAGGCGTTGCGGTCGCGCGGGCAGTAATGTGGGCGAGCAAGATCGTCATCATGGACGAGCCAACCGCAGCGCTTGGCGTGGCACAAACGGCGATGGTTCTCGATCTCATGAGGCAAGTCAGAAACACCGGCATCCCAGTCTTGTTCATTAGCCATAACATGCCGAACGTGTTCGAGGTAGCCGACCGGATCGTTGTGTTGCGGCTAGGAGAGGTTGTGCGGGAACTTAGCCCAAGCGAAGCGACGATCGATGATGCGGTTTCGGCGATGACCGGCTCGACCGGATCTCATCGAGTGGGAAGGGAAGCGACGGATGGCCGCTAACGAGGCGCAGGCAGACGCGCGTGGCGGAGTCGACAGGCGAGGAATGCGAACGGTGTCGCGTCTCTTAGGATCGTCATTTACTCTCCTGATTCTCGTGGCATTGACCCTCGCGTTCACGGTTCTGCAAGGCTCGAGGTTCGCAAATCCGGCGAACGCGCAAGATATCGCACTGAACGCGTCCCAACTTGTTCTCCTGACGGTGGGAGTAACGTTCGTCATCATTACCGGCGGAATCGATCTCTCGGTCGGCTCAGTGTTGGTGTTATCGGCGGTGGTCGCGGCCAAGCTGATGGTCCGGCTGGCGGGAACGCCGGAACAAGTTCGTAACTACGAGTTTCCGCATCAAGGGCTAGCGATCACCGTGGGACTGGCTGCTGGCGTACTGGCAGGACTGGGCTGCGGACTGGTGAACGGCCTGCTCATTACAAGACTGCGAATGCCGCCGTTTATCGTGACGCTTGGGACGCTGGGGATGGCGCTTGGGACCGCGAGACTCTTGACCGGGGGGACGACTGTTCCGAACGTTCCCCAGGCGGTCCAGCTGAGCCTTGGGCTTCGCGAACTCGTGGGCTTCGCGGTCGGCAGCTACCGTATTCGACTAACGCCACCTGTTCTGGTGGCGGCGCTCGTCGTCATTTACGCATCGATCCTCCTTGGCCGGACTCGTTTCGGACGATACACCTACGCCATCGGCTCTAATGCGGCCGCGGCGCGGAAGGTGGGTATCGACGTTGATCGACATCTCCTTAAGATCTATGGGTTAAGCGGTCTTCTCGCTGGAATCGCGGGCGGATTTGATCTCCTGCGGTTCGGTACGGCCTCGGTGGGAACGCATGATTCCGACAACTTGGCGGCCATCTCTGCGGCCGTGATCGGCGGCACAAGCCTCTTCGGCGGGTTGGGGAGCGTCGGAGGTTCCGTAATCGGGGCCTTCATTCCAGCGGTTCTCAGGAACGGGTTGGTCATCTCTCACGTCAAACCGTTTTGGCAGGAGGTCATGATCGGCGCGATCTTGATTCTCGCGGTCTACCTCGACCAGCGCCGGCGGCGGGCGGAAGAGCGAATGTGACCAGGGGACGCGGGTGACCTTCTCCGGTGAGCCTCACCTTCCGTGCCACGCTTGCCGGGCGAGCGACCCGCCCGACCGTTCTTGTTGCCTGAGGTTCAAGACAGTAATTCGCCGGTGCCGTCGCAATGTAACCCTGCGCTCGCTGGGAACGGGACGCGGTCGCAACTCGTGTCTCATCACGTCTTGCGTTCGAGTGGGCTTGCTGATAGTCTGCGCCGGTTCAGGGACGATTCGCGACCGATGTCGCAACGAATGTAGTAGGAGTGGAGATGATCGATCAAGGATTCACCCGGGGACAAATCACTCGACGCCGGCTATTGGGCGTGGGCGGTGCGGCAGGATTGGGACTCGGCCTGGTCGGTCCCTCCGCGGTGCTCGGAAACGTCGCGAAGGCGAGCCCGAGATACCAGGGCAAGGAGTATAAGATCGCCTTCATCCAGGGCGTCGTGGCGGACAATTTCTATATCACGATGGACTGTGGGGCACGGGCGAAAGCGAGTCAGCTTGGCGGAATTACGATCGACACGCAGGGTCCGGAGCAATTCGATGCGACGCTGCAGACCCCGATTTTGAATGCGGTTGTGCAAACGCGTCCCGACGCGATCATGATGGCGCCGAACGACACGCGAGCGATGATTGCTCCGATTAAGGCGGCGATTGACGCCGGTATTCCCGTTTTCTTAGTTGACACGACGATTGAGAGCGATATCCAACTCGCGGATGTATCAACAGACAATGTTGAAGGTGGACGCCTGGCCGCGCGTGGCTTGGCTACAGCGATTGGTGAGAAGGGGAAGGTCTTCGTCATCAACGTGAAGCCAGGCATCTCGACGACGGATCAGCGAGAAAGAGGATTCGCTGAGGAAATCGCGAAGTACCCGAACATCCAGTATTTGGGACAGGAGTACTGTAACAACGACTCAAACCGCGCCGCCGAGATCACGACGGCCCGGCTCCAATCTGATCCTGATCTCGCAGGCATCTTTGGGACGAATCTCTTCGCGGCCCAAGGTGGCGCGGCAGGGGTTCGACAAGCGGGTAAGCAGGGAGCCGTCAAGATGGTTGGGTTCGATGCCGGCCCGACCCAAGTTCAAGATCTACGTAGCAAGACGGTCGATATTTTGATTGCCCAGCATCCGGGCGAGATCGGAGAGACGGCGGTGCAATTGATCGCGGATTATTTGAAGAGCGGAACCGCTCCGAGCCCGAAGCAAGTGACGACGGGTGCGACGATTGTCACCCGCGATAACATCGGCGATCCAGCGATGGCGCAGTATCTTTACGTCGCCGGCTGCTCGGATTATGAAGCTGCCGCAAGCCCGGCGGCGGCGAGCCCGGTCGGGGGAGAGGCCACTCCAGCCGCCTAACATTTTCTTCGAGACATCGTCTCGTGGCCGGCCGCCGCCTGGCGGTCGGCGCCCAATTTAAATGGTTGACATGGCGTTGCGGCCTGGTAACGGGGCAACCCTCCTATGGGCGATTCCCGCCTTCGCTAGCAGCCCGGTAACGAGGAGAAAGCGAATCTACGACGCCCCATCGCCACGACGAGTCGCCCTCCGCCGTCTCGCGGTCAGAATGTCGGTCGACGCGGCGTGCAGTCCGATAGATCGTTCGTAACGACCGACGGACCGTGCGCTCGCCAGAGGTTGACAAAACGTGCTGCGCTAGATACGATTATCGTTCGCGTTCGAACTAGCCGATCACGGGTGGTTCGAACCATGGGGCGATTACTATCTGGGCGCCGCACGCGGGCCATTTTACGGGAAGAAAACCTGAGGATTAGGGAGGGGAGATATCTGCCCTCCTCATTTCGCATGCAGATTGGATTTTTGATTACCAGAAGCATAGGCACGGGTTGAGTTCGTTCGGGCCAACGTTTCCGCGATGGTGACGAACGCCAGGTAGAGGCTGGCATCGGCAAGGACCTCTGATCGGGTGTGTCAGGCGTTCGGTTGTCTCGATTCGCGCGTTTCACCCTCGTCCTTCGTTGGTTTGCAGTGTTCGGAAGAGGAGTCAGGGTACGTGGTAACAGCGACAACGAGAGCACGTCGTCAGGAAGCCATCGGGACTACTAATCAGCGGCGGGTTGTTTCCAACCATGGGGTAAATCGGCGCTCGTTCTCACGGATTCCGACCGTGTGGGAGATGCCGAATCTGGTGCAAGTCCAAATTGAGTCGTTCAATTGGTTCCTTCGTGAAGGGTTGAAGGAGCTGCTGGACGAAATATCGCCCATCACGGACCATCACAAAAAGATGGAATTGACGTTTCTCGACTACCGGTTTGACGAGCCGTGGTCCCGGTTGCCCAAAGGCGAGGAGCGCGAGCGCGCGCAGGTCGACCCTCGGATCTCGGAGGCGTATTGCCGCGAGCGGGATATCACCTACGCCGCCCCGCTGCGGATTTGGGCGCGCCTCGTTATGCGGGAGACGGGGGAAATCAAAGAGACGGGCCCTGACGGTATATTTCTCGGCGACTTTCCGATGATGACGTCCGACGGAACATTTATCATCAACGGCGCGGAACGGGTCGTCGTCTCTCAGCTGGTCCGGTCACCAGGCGTCTACTTTGAACGGCCGCAAGACGCGACGACCGGGAAGCTTCTCTCGACGGCAAAACTAATCCCGAACCGCGGAGCGTGGCTCGAATTCGAGACCTCGAACAGGGACGTGCTCTCCGTCAAGGTGGACCGCAAGCGAAAGATGCCCGTGACGATCCTCCTGCGCGCGATCGGTATCGAGTCCGATGAGCAGCTGCTGGAGACATTCGCTGACGTCGACACAAACCCCGATCGCCGCTTTATCGCGACGACCTTGGACAAGGAACCGACAAAGACCCGGGAGGAGGCACTCATCGAGTTGTACCGGCGCCTTCGCCCGGGCGATCCGCCGACGCGGGACAACGCGACGACGCTGCTCGAGAATTTGTTCTTCAACGAGCGGCGCTACGACCTCGCGCGCGTCGGACGATACAAGCTCAACGAGCGGTTGCATCGCAAGGATCAGGAGAGCGACGGTCTGTCGTCAAGCCGGATCTTGACGCAAGACGATCTCGTCGAAATTATCCGAGAAATGATCCGGCTGTGTAATGGGATCGGCGATCCCGACGATATCGATCATCTCGGCAATCGCCGGGTGCGGGCAGTCGGCGAACTGATCCAGATGCACGTACGAACCGGATTTCAGCGTTTGGAGCGTGGTATCCGGGAACGCATGACGATTCAAGATCCGGAGACCGTGACACCGAATGGCCTGATCAGCACCACCCGACCGGTGATGGCGGCGGTGCGCGAGTTCTTCGGCGGGAGCCAACTATCGCAGTTTATGGACCAAACGAATCCGCTGGCGGAGTTGACCCACAAACGCCGGCTGTCCGCGCTTGGTCCTGGCGGGCTCAGTCGTGATCGTGCGGGGTTCGACGTTCGCGATGTCCACCCGTCGCACTATGGACGGATTTGCCCAATCGAGACGCCGGAAGGGCCGAACATTGGTTTGATCGGCTCGCTGGCGACGTACGGCAAGATCAACCAGTATGGGTTTATCGAGACACCATACCGGAGAATCATTTCCCAACTTCTGGTCGACGATCCGGTCCTTCCACTTGCCGGTCAGATCCTGCGAGATGACGTCGTTGATCCAGCGTCGGGTGCGACGGTTGCGGCCGCCCGGAGCACGATTACCGACGAGATCGAAGCGGCGATCCGGGCGGCGGGGGTTAAGGCAATCCGGATTGTACCGGTGGCGTCTGAGATTATCGATTACCTGTCTGCTGATCGGGAAGAGCAGGTGATGATCGCCCAGGCAAATACTCCTCTGGATGAAGCCGGACGACTGATCCCAGATCAGGTAACAGTCCGGGTGAGCGGCGGTCACCGCTTCCCGATTGTCCCCGTCGAGCAAATCGCCTACATGGACGTCTCGCCCAAGCAGGTCGTTTCGGTTGCTACGGCCTTAATTCCGTTCTTGGAGCACGACGATGCAAACCGCGCCCTGATGGGTGCCAACATGCAGCGCCAAGCGGTGCCGCTGGTGTTGCCGCAGGCTCCGATCATCGGGACGGGAGTCGAGCATCAGGCCGCGAAAGATTCGGGGCAGGTCATGGTCTCTCGGCATGCCGGGACCGCGGTGGCGGTCAGCGGACGGCAGATCGTCGTGCGTGACGACGAAGGAGCGGAACACACGTACAATCTGCAAAAATTCGTCCGCTCCAACCAGGATACGTGCATCAACCAGCGCCCAAGCGTTCGTAAGGGTGAGCGGGTGGAGGTCGGAGAGATTATCGCCGATTCCTCCTCGACGGAGAATGGAGAACTGGCGCTTGGGCAGAACGTGCTGGTCGCGTTTATGCCTTGGGAGGGGGGGAACTTCGAGGACGCGATCCTGATCAGCGAACGATTGGTCCGCGACGACGTCTTTACGTCGATCCACATTGAGAAATACGAGACTGAGGCGCGTGACACCAAGCTTGGACCGGAGGAAATCACTCGCGATATTCCGAATGTGGGCGAGGAGAGTCTCGCTAACTTGGATGAGAGCGGGATCATCAGGATCGGCGCCGAGGTGCGGCCGAACGACATTCTCGTTGGCAAAGTAACGCCTCGCGGTGAGACGGAGCTCAGCGCGGAAGAGCGGTTGCTGCGAGCGATCTTTGGCGAGAAAGCCCGAGAGGTCAAAGACACCTCACTGCGCGTGCCGCATGGCGTGCACGGCAAGATCATTGATGTGAAGCAGTTCCGTCGCGACGACTCCTCTGACCACGAGTTGCCGGCGGGGGTCAACGAACTGGTACGCGTCAGCATTGCCCAGAAGCGGAAGATTTCCGAAGGCGACAAGATGGCAGGGCGCCACGGTAACAAGGGCGTCATCTCGCGCATCCTGCCGATCGAGGATATGCCGTACCTGCCGGATGGCCAATCCGTCGACATTATTTTGAATCCGATTGGAGTGCCGTCTCGCATGAACCTTGGGCAGGTCTTGGAGACGCACTTGGGGTGGGCCGCTGAGCGGCTTGGCTATCGGGTCGCGACACCGGTCTTCGACGGCGCTCGGGAAGAGGAGATCCGTGCGGCGTTGATCGAGGCGGGCCTGCCCGAGGACGGAAAGGTCGATCTCTACGATGGGCGGACAGGTGAAATGTTTGACCGGCCCGTCACCGTCGGGATCATTTACATGTTGAAGTTGGCCCACCTTGTCGAAGACAAGATTCACGCGCGCTCGACCGGTCCGTACTCGCTGGTCACTCAGCAGCCGTTGGGTGGTAAGGCGCAATTCGGCGGACAGCGGTTCGGGGAGATGGAGGTCTGGGCTCTGGAAGCCTATGGCGCGGCTCACATTCTGCAGGAGATGCTGACCGTCAAGTCTGACGACGTGGTCGGTCGGGTCAAGACGTATGAGGCGATTGTCAAAGGTGAAGAGATCGTCGAGGCGGGCGTTCCAGAATCCTTCAAGGTTCTCGTCAAGGAGCTTCGTTCGCTTGGGCTCTCCATCGACGTGATCAACGAGGACGAGCAAACGGTTGACTTCACCGAGGACACGTCGCGAGATCTCCTGTCGAATCTCGACCGGATCAACCTCAGCGGATTCGAGCGGACGGTTGACTGAGGCGCACTCAACGCAGATCGAACATTTTTTAGGCCCAACGAGGGGAATCTTCAGGAGAGGCCCGGTGACCCTCCCGGTACGCCGGGCCGCTCAGGCGGATTGCTCGTTCTGGAGGACGAATGTCTAGCGTAAAAACGGATTTGCCAGCCCTTGCCGTCGGTACTCCCTTGCCCCGGCCCTCCTTTGGAATCACGCAAGAGGCGCGCGGATCGCGAGGCAACGGCGGCTACTCACGAGCGGATCGGCAGGATCGCAGCCGCGTCCTCGATGTCAATAATTTCGATGCGATCCGGATTAGCCTGGCCTCGCCTGAGGCGATCCGCGGCTGGTCGTACGGCGAGGTCACGAAGCCCGAGACCATTAACTATCGCACGCTGAAACCGGAACATGGTGGGCTATTTTGTGAGCGCATCTTCGGGCCAACTAAAGATTGGGAGTGCTATTGCGGAAAGTACAAGCGAATCCGCCATGCGGGGACCGTATGCGACAAGTGCGGAGTTGAGGTTACGCGGGCCAAGGTCCGGCGCGAGCGGATGGGCCACATCGAGCTGGCGGCGCCAGTGGCCCACATTTGGTATGTGAAAGGTACCCCAAGCAGGTTGGGGCTCCTACTTGACATTACGCCTCGAAATCTCGAGCGGGTGTTGTATTTTGCCTCCTATCTGGTCACCCACGTCGACGCGGAAGCCAAGCAGGCAGCAATCGACGAAATTAGCGAAGAGCACAACGCAGCGGTCGCGGAACTACGGTCAGAAGCAGAGCATGAGCTAGGGCAAATTAGCGACGTCGTTAGCAAAGACGTCGCGAATTTGGACGAGGGTGAGCAAAGCCTCGCAGGGGCGGTAGAAGAGCGCCTGCAAACCAACCTTAGCGCCTTACACAGCGAGTTTGAGGAACTCGAGATTCGCCTGAATGGGCTACGCAACCAGTCATCAAGTGAGGATGTGACGTTCCGCGGTGCAACGATCGTTGCCGCGGGAGAGGCCGTGAACGACGATCGGCTCGCGAGGCTGACCGAACTGCGCGATGAAGAGCGTGCGCGCATCGAGGGTGCGGCATCGGCGGAGGCGAGCGGCGGCGAGGCGGTGGCGGGTGCCGAGCGCGACTATCTGACGTTCGAAGCGGACGAACGGCGGAAGCGAATCGAAGACCGGCTCGGCGACCAGGTGCGAGAAGCGGAGAAGGAGCGGGACGACGCAGTCAAAGCGATCGCGGACTTGAAGGAACTGCAAATCCTGACGGAAACGCAGTACCGCGAGTTGCACGAAATTGTTCCTTCGGGCGTATTCAAAGCTGGCATGGGCGCGGAAGCGGTCTATGACTACGTCTCACAGCGGATTGATCTGGACCAGATTGCGCTCGAATTGCGGAGCGAGATGCAGGCCGCCTCTGATGTTAAGCGGAAGAAGGCGACGAAACGACTTCGCGTCGTCGAAGCGCTGAGAAAGAGCGGGAACAAGCCGCACTGGATGATTTTCACGGCGCTGCCGGTGATCCCGCCGGAGCTGCGACCGATGGTCCAGCTGGACGGTGGTCGGTTCGCGACGTCCGATCTCAATGATCTCTACCGCCGCGTCATCAACCGAAATAACCGGTTGAAGCGGCTGCTTGAACTGGGTGCGCCCGACATCATCGTCCGAAACGAGAAGCGGATGCTGCAGGAGGCGGTGGACGCGCTGATCGACAACGGGCGACGGGGCCGGGTCGTTTCCGGATCGGGCAAGCACAAATTGAAGAGCCTATCGGACATGCTGAAGGGGAAGCAGGGCCGCTTCCGTCAGAACCTCCTTGGGAAGCGTGTCGACTACTCCGGACGATCGGTCATTGTGGTCGGCCCGAATCTGGCGCTCGACGAGTGCGGGTTGCCGAAGCGAATGGCCCTTGAGCTCTTCAAGCCGTTCGTGATGCGCCGTCTGGTGGACCATGGAGACGCCCATAACATTAAGGCGGCGAAGCGGCTCGTCGAGCGCGTTGACCCTCGCGTGTGGGACGTCCTTGAGGAGGTGACGCGGGACTACGTCGTGCTGCTCAACCGGGCACCGACGCTCCACCGTCTCGGTATTCAAGCCTTCAAAGTACGGCTCATTGAAGGTTCGGCGATCCAGATTCACCCGATGGTCTGCCAAGCGTTTAACGCGGACTTCGACGGTGATCAGATGGCGGTTCATGTTCCGCTATCCAAAGCTGCGCAAGAGGAAGCCCGAACGCGGATGCTTTCCGTGCAGAACCTCTTATCGCCGTCGAACGGCGACCCCATTGTTTCACCGACTCAGGACATCGTCCTTGGCTGCTATTACATGACGAGCCTGCGAAACCATGACGAAGACGTGTTGAACAGTACGGTTCCACGCGGGTGGGGAAAGATCTTCTCCTCGCTTGAGGAGGTGAAGCTGGCTTACGACGCCGGGGCGATCGACGTTCAGGCTGCGATCACGGTGCGCACGGACCGCGATGGCGGAGTGACTCGACGGATCGAGACAACCGTTGGACGAGCGCTTTTCAACGAAGCATTGCCGGCCAATATCGGGCAGTTTTACAACGCAACGATGGGTCGGCGGCAACTGCGGGGAGTCGTCGCCGACTGCTATCGGCTCTACAAAGACCCAAATGAAACGGCGCGAGTCGTCAATGAGATCAAGAACGTCGGCTTCGAGTTCTCCACTCGCGGCGGTATGAGTATCGCAGTGGACGATGTGGTGACGTCCGACACGAAGGCGGGCCTGCTCGAGATCGCCGATGACGAGGCGGAAAAGATTGAGCGCCAGTTCCGGCGGGGATTGGTGACTGAAGATGAACGACTTCGTGAGCTCGAGCTGATCTGGAACGGCACACGAGACCAACTAGCGAAGGACGTCGAAGATCGCCTGCGGGGGCAGAACTCCGTGTACATGATGGCGGACTCTGGCGCGAAGGGAAATATGAACCAGATTAGCCAGATGGCGGGGATGCGCGGTCTCGTTCTCGACCCTGAGGGAAGGATCATCGATATCCCGATTCGATCGAACTTCCGCGAGGGACTGACTGTTCTGGAATATTTCCTCTCGACGCACGGCGCTCGCAAAGGCTTGGCCGATACGGCGCTGAGGACGGCTGACTCGGGTTACTTGACGCGGCGACTCGTCGATGTGTCGCAAGACGTCATTATCACGATCGAGGATTGTGGAACCCTGCAGGGGTTGTGGACCGAGCGCCGGGATGGCGACGGCAAGATGCTTTCAGAGGAAGAGTTCCGGAGCCGCCTGACGGGTCGGATATTAGCGTCTCCCGTGATCGATCCGACCACCGAAGAGGTGTTGTTTGAGCGCGGTGAGGAGTTGAGCGACCGTCGCGAACTGCCGGATGGGACGGTGCGCGACCTGGTTGGGGAGGTTCTGGCGGCCGGGGTCGAGAAGGTCCACATTCGATCTGTGATGGATTGCGAAGCGACCCATGGTGTTTGCCGGCTCTGCTATGGGAGGAATCTGGCGAGCGGCGAGTTGGTCAACAAGGGCGAGGCGGTAGGAATTATTGCGGCCCAGTCGATTGGCGAACCGGGAACCCAGCTGACCATGCGAACCTTCCATACCGGAGGTGTCGCCCGAGCCGACATTACGACGGGCTTGCCGCGGGTGGAAGAGCTCTTTGAGGCTCGCCAACCGAAGGGCGCGGCATTGTTGGCGGACAGAGAAGGAACCGTCGCCATCGAGCAAACCGACGCCGGGAGGATTTTGACAATCACATCTATGGAGACCGATTCGCGACCGTATCGACTCGGCGCAGACTGGGAGCCTGCCCTCACAGATGGCGCGCTCGTCATCAAGGACAAGACCGTGCTGGCGACCGGACCGGACGACGGAAAATTGACGAGCGACATTGACGGAACGTTCGTGCTCGATGGGCGCACGATTTACGTGCGGAACGAGCGCGAGGAGCGTGTCGAGTACCCGGTGCCAGTCGTCTATCAGATCTTCGCCGAAGACGGCGAGCATGTCGTTCCCGGTCAACAATTGACCGACGGGGCGAAGGACCCGCAGCAGATCTTGCTCACCCGCGGTCGCGATGACGTGCAGCGCTATATCATCGACGAGGTCCAGAAGGTTTACCGATCGCAGGGAGTGAACACGAACGACAAGCACATCGAGGTTATTTGCCGACAAATGCTCCGGAAAGTAAGCATCGTCTACCCTGGCGATACGGACTACCTGCAGGACGAGCGGATCGATCGGTTCGAATTCAACCAGATCAATGAAAATATTCTCGCGCAGGGCGGTGAGCCCGCAACGGCCATGCCAGTGCTTCTTGGTATCACGAAAGCCTCTTTGGAGACGGATTCCTTCCTCTCGGCGGCCTCCTTCCAGGAAACCACTCGGGTTCTCACGGAGGCGGCTATTAATGGGAAGGTCGACAGCCTGAGAGGTCTCAAGGAAAACGTGATCATCGGTAAGCTGATCCCCGCTGGATCGGGATTTGGCGTGGTGCCGGGGACGCCGCTTACCTCCCTCGACGAAGTCCAGCTGGAGTCGCTGGCAGACGGCGGCGGGGAGAACCCTGTCGAGTCCGCATCTGAGGAGGACTTGGCGGAGCTCATGGCCGCGGGCTTTGTGCCGCCGGAAGGAAATGGGGGTGCCCCGCTTTCGAACGCGGACGACGCCGAACTCGCGGAGTCGATGTTGACGATTAGCGCGGCGGACATCGTCCCCGAAGAGGGGGCGGCAGGAGTCATCGACGCTGATGGGGACGCGTAGGCGTCCCGTCTATATTCAGCGGGAGCCGTTGCGGGGTCGGGCCTGGTTCGTCCAGCGTCCGCCCCGGTGCGGCTATGCCGACCTGCCGGCGCCCCTGTCGGAGGATGCGCAGGCGCGCGTTCTCTTATCTTGATCAGTAGCGAGTTGGTTGACGGATTGAAAAGGAAGACGTAAACTTCGCGCTTGTGTCCGCTGTGAGGCGGACGCACGTGTGAGGTCTGTTCCTCACGAGGCAGGTGGCGCCGCAGCTGCTTTCGAGCAGAGCACGGTTGAGACAGCTTCCTGTCCGGCAAGGAGTGGTCGTGCCGACGATCAATCAGTTGGTTCGTAAGGGCCGCAAGAGCGTCAAGAAGAAGACCAAAGCGCCTGCTCTTGGCTTCACCAATAGCGCGGTCGGCAGATATGCCGGGCGTTTGCGGAGTGGCACTAATTCGCCACAGAAGCGTGGGGTTTGCACTCAAGTCAAGACCATGACGCCAAAGAAGCCCAACTCGGCTTTGCGCAAAATCGCCCGCGTTCGTCTGACAAACCAGTTAGAGGTAACGGCGTACATCCCGGGCGAGGGGCATAATCTCCAGGAGCACTCTGTCGTGCTGGTTCGGGGCGGGCGGGTCAAAGACCTGCCGGGTGTTCGATACCACATCGTCCGAGGAACCCTGGATACCCGCGGTGTTGAGAACCGCAAACAAGCGCGGTCGAAGTACGGAACCAAGGCACCCAAAAAGAGCTGATTCGCACGGCTCTCGCGCCCGCGAGGGATGCGGAGAGCGGATCGGGTGTCGACCGCTTCGGCGGAACTGAGTGAAGACGGTGCGAGAAGCGGCCGGACGTCTCTTAGGGCGTTGACCGCTTTTTCGTGTGCTACGGATGGCGAGGGAGAAGACATGCCGAGGCGATCACGGGTTCAACGCCGCGTTCTAACACCAGACGCGACGTACCACAGTGAGACGGTGGCGCGCTTCATCAACAAGGTGATGCAGCGCGGCAAGAAGGGTCTTGCGGAGCGAATCGTCTACGGCGCGATGCAGACGATTCAGGAACGAACGGGCCGCGAACCGCTCGAGGTCTTTGAGCAGGCTTTATATAACGCGACGCCGATGCTCGAGGTGAAGCCGCGCAGGGTCGGCGGCGCAACATATCAGGTACCTGTTCAAATCGAAGGCGCGCGGCGCCAGTCCCTGGCGATGCGTTGGCTTTTGTCATCAGCTCGCGGGCGGAACGGCAAATCGATGCCTGAAAAACTGGCAAACGAGCTCTTAGACGCATTCAACAACACGGGCGCGACCATAAAGCGTCGCGAAGATATGCACCGGATGGCGGAAGCGAACAAGGCGTTTTCGCATTATGGGCGCTTTTAGCTGGCTGGCGCCGGGGTTCGCGGGGACGAGAGGAACACGATTCCTCTTGCCGGGTACGTCCGATAGACGGTGCGATGATCGAAGTCTGACGAACATGGAAACGAACGATACGTAAGGGAAGTCATGAGTACGGCTGAAGCTACCAGACCGATCACTGAAAATGCGCAAGAGGCGCTATTCAAAACTCGGAACATCGGCATCATCGCGCATATCGATGCCGGTAAGACGACGACGACGGAGCGCATCCTCTTTTACACGGGTCGTGTCCACCGGCCTGGCGAAGTCCACGAGGGCGCGGCGACGATGGACTGGATGGTGCAGGAGCGCGAGCGCGGCATCACCATTACGGCTGCCGCGACGACCTGCGCGTGGAATGGTCACCGGATCAATATTATTGACACGCCGGGTCATGTCGATTTCACCGTTGAAGTCGAGCGCTCCCTTCGCGTCCTCGATGGTGGCGTCGTTGTTTTCGACGCGGTCGCCGGTGTTGAGCCGCAGACTGAAAACGTTTGGCGACAGGCAGACAAGTACAGCGTGCCGCGTATCTGTTTTGTGAACAAGATGGACCGCGTCGGCGCTTCGTTCGAGCGCACCATCGACATGATTGTCGACCGTCTCAAGGCGAAGCCGGCGCCTGCGCAGCTACCGGTCGGATCCGAGTCGAACTTTATCGGCATCGTCGATCTCATCGACCGCTGTGCCTACATTTTTCACGACGAGCTCGGTCAGAACATTGAAAAGACGGATATTCCTGACAATATGGTTGAGCCGGCGAGGGCGGCTCGTCATCACCTTGTCGAGCTGATCGCGGAGACCGATGAAGGTCTCATGACTCGCTATCTTGATGACGAGGAGCTAAGCGGAGACGAACTGCGGGCGGGACTGCGGGAGGCCACGGTCGCCGGGCACCTCGTTCCGATCCTCTGCGGCAGCGCGCTCAAGAATAAGGGTGTGCAGTTGATGCTCGACGCCATTGTCGAGTACCTGCCATCGCCGCTCGATGTGCCGCCCGTTACTGGGATTGATCCGCGAACGGACGAAGAAGTGAAGCGGAGTGTGGAAGCGGGGGAGCCCTTCTCCGCACTCGCGTTCAAGATTGTCGCTGACCCTCACGTGGGAAAACTTGCCTACATCCGTGTCTACTCGGGAAGGCTGGACGCGGGTAGCTACGCCTTGAACTCGACCAAAAATGAGCGGGAGCGTGTGGGACGGCTGCTGAGGATGCATTCGAACCACCGCGAGGAAATTACGTCGGTTAGCGCCGGCGACATTGCCGCGGTTATCGGGTTGAAGAGCACGTTTACTGGGGACACCCTGTGCGATCCCGCTAAACCTGTGATCCTCGAGGCGATTACGTTCCCGGAGCCGGTGATCTCGATCTCGATTGAACCGAAGACTCGGACGGACCAGGACAAGATGGGGTCTGCGCTGGCGCGTTTGGCTGAGGAGGACCCGACCTTCCGGCTACGGACCAACGAGGAGACCGGTCAGACTGTCATCGAGGGAATGGGAGAGCTCCATCTCGAGGTGATCGTCGACCGGATGATGCGGGAGTTTCGGGTCGAGGCGAATGTTGGTCGCCCTCAGGTGGCTTATAAAGAGACGATTACGACGCCTGTGCGGGCTGAAGGGCGCCACGTCCGGCAATCTGGCGGTAAGGGACAGTACGGGCACGTTATCGTGGAGTTTTCCCCGCAGGAGCGGGGTGTGGGATATCAGTTTGAGGACAAGATTGTTGGCGGTTCGGTGCCGCGGGAATACATTGCTCCGGTCGATCAGGGCATCCGTGAGTCTATGCTAACCGGCGGCCAAGCCGGATTCCCGATCGTCGATGTTAAGGCCACGCTTGTCGACGGCTCCTACCATGAGGTGGACTCCTCGGAGATGGCCTTTAAGATCGCAGGTTCTCTTGCGCTCAAGGAAGCGATCAGACGAGGGCGTTCGGTCATCCTCGAGCCGATTATGGGCGTTGAGGTGGTGACGCCGGACGAGTTCATGGGCGAGGTGATTGGCGACCTGAACTCGCGGCGGGGTCACATTCAGGGCATGGAAATGCGAGCGGGAGCACAGGTGGTGCAAGCAACGGTTCCGCTGGCGGCAATGTTCGGTTATGCAACTGATCTGCGGTCGGCGACCCAGGGTCGGGCGACGTACTCGATGCAGTTCGACCATTACGCGCCGCTACCCACGAACCTCGCCGAAGAATTCCTGGCGAAGGCTCGCCGCGACTAACGATTGAGACGTCGCGCGTGACGCAGGATTGACGGCGCGGGGAACCGCGAACGACCGATTACCAGACTGAAACGGAAGGAGCAGGGGATGGGCAAGCAACGGTTTGAGCGGACGAAGCCGCATTTGAACGTGGGGACGATCGGGCACGTCGACCACGGCAAGACGAGTCTGACGGCGGCGATCACCAAGACGCTGGCCTTGCAAGGCCGGGCGTCGGCGCGCTCCTTTGCCAGCATCGACAACGCGCCGGAGGAGCGGGAGCGCGGCATCACGATCGCCATCGCCCACGTCGAGTACGAAACCGAGAAGCGGCACTACGCCCACGTCGACTGTCCGGGGCACGCCGACTACATCAAGAACATGATCACCGGGGCGGCCCAGATGGACGGGGCGATTCTGGTCGTCTCCGCCCCCGACGGACCGATGCCGCAGACGCGGGAGCACATCTTGCTGGCGCGCCAAGTCGAAGTGCCGTCGATGGTGGTCTTTCTGAACAAAGTCGACATGATGGAAGACGAAGAGTTGCTGGAGCTCGTCGAGTTGGAAGTGCGGGAGCTGCTCTCCAGCTACGACTTCCCGGGCGATGAGATCCCGGTGGTGCGGGGCAGTGCCCTGGCGGCGTTGGAATCGGGCAGCAGCGATCCGAGCGCCCCGGAGTACGCCCCGATTCTGGAGCTGATGCGGGCGGTGGACGACTACATCCCGACCCCGGAGCGAGCGGTGGACCGGCCGTTCCTGATGCCGATCGAGGACGTCTTCGGGATCAAGGGGCGGGGAACGGTGGTGACCGGGCGGGTTGACCGGGGGGTGGTGACGACGGGGGAAGAGGTCGAGATCGTCGGCATGGGGGAACGGCGCAAGGTGGTGGTGACCGGGGTCGAGATGTTCCAGAAGACGCTGGACCGGGGGGAAGCCGGGGACAACGTGGGGTGCTTATTGCGCGGCGTGGAGCGGGAGGACGTGCAGCGGGGGCAGGTCTTGGCCAAACCGGGGAGCATCCACCCGCACACGCAGTTCCGGGCCGAGGTCTACGTACTGGCGAAGGAAGAGGGGGGGCGGCACACGCCGTTCTTTCCGGGGTACCGGCCGCAGTTCTACATCCGGACCACCGATGTGACGGGGGCGATCCGGTTGCCGGAAGGAACCGAGATGGTGATGCCGGGGGACAACATCGAGATGGGGGTGGAGCTGATCACGCCGGTGGCGATCGAGGAAGGGTTGCGCTTCGCGATTCGCGAGGGGGGGCGGACCGTCGGCGCCGGCGTCGTCACCGCCATCGAGGTCTAGCTGTCCCAATGCGGCCGGGGCTGGTAAACTAGACGGTTGGGAGCCTGGCCGCTCCTGCCTGATCCTTAGCGAGATCAGGCGTAAACGCGATCATAGGATGTAGTACAATGGCGAAGAAATCGAAAGCTGACCGGCTGCCCGTCACGCTTGAGTGTACGGCGTGCCACGATCGGAATTACACGACGGAAAAGAACCGGCGCAACGATACGGGCCGGATGGAACTGAAAAAGTTTTGTCCGCGATGCCGCTCGCATCAACTTCATCGGGAAACGCGGTAGCTCGCTAGCGGCGCTCGGGGACGAATTTTCGATCACCTCCAGATGGTCGATCGCGACGTAGGGTCGTAGCTCAATTGGTAGAGCAGCGGTCTCCAAAACCGCAGGTTGCGGGTTCGATTCCTGCCGGCCCTGCCAGGCGCGGTCGTCACGCGGTGAGGATGGGGCGCCGCCCGGATGGGCACGCCCCATTTTCGCTGTCACCGCGTCCCGGTCGCGATGATCCGGCCGGGCACCCGCCGAGTCACTCCGGCACACGACTGTCCTAGACGCGGGAAGGACCACGACGATGAGCGCACAACGCCGGACAGCCAATAAACGCGACACGGCGACATCCGTGAATCCCCCGCGCCGGGCCGCCGGGAATGGGCCACGACCGGTACCGGCTGCGGCCGCCGCGGTCGCACCGCCACGCCCGGCGCCCCAACAGCAGCGTCCGCCAAAGCCAACCGCCGAACGCGGCAGGGCGACGCCGGCGGAGCGCAACGCCTGGCTGCAACGGGTGGATGCGCTGCGCCGCGTCTACGCGGACAGCCTTGCCGAAATGAAGAAGATCAACTGGCCGGACCGCGAGACGACCAAGAATTTGACCATTGTCGTTCTTGGCATTTCCATTGTTCTTGCCATCCTCCTCGGTGGGATCGACTTCCTCCTGCAGCGCCTCTTCGAGGTGCTGCCGTAGTTACCCCATTGACGGACGCTGGACGAGGAGAAGCAACCGTGAGCCGCGTATCGCTCCGTGACCGCCTGGCAGCCAAACGTGTCGCGGAGTCGGGCGAGTCAAGCACCGAGATCCCCCAGGGACGCTGGTACGTCCTCCATACGTACTCGGGTTACGAGAACAAGGTCATGCGCTCGATCGAGCATCGCATCGAGGCACTCGATCTCGGCGACCGTGTCTATGAGGTCGTCGTTCCCACGCAGGATGAGATTGAAATTCGGAACAGTCAGCGCCACACCGTCCAGCGTAAGGTCTTCCCTGGGTACGTGCTCGTCCGCATGGAGATGGACGATGATACCTGGTACGCCCTTCGCAACACTCCCGGCGTGACTGGCTTCGTCAATGTCAACAACAAACCCGTGCCGTTGTCGGAAGCGGAGGTCCAGGCGATCCTCAAGGGGATGACCGCCGAAGCGCCGAAGGTGAAGATTTCGTTTCAGCTTGGCGACACCGTCCGCATCACCGATGGCCCGTTCGCTGACTTCCGGGGTGAGATCGACGAGATCAATCAGGAGAAGGGCAAGATTAAAGTGCTTGTATCCTTCTTCGGCCGTGAAACGCCCGTCGAGCTCGATTTCCTCCAAGCCGAACGTGAAGGATGACGAGCCAACAACCGCGAGAAGTTGGTCGATCGACTCCGATGGTGTCAGGGAGCATGACGGACGCGTGAGCAGAGCGAGCAAACGTTGGACGAATAGCTGGCGACTGCTGGCTGATAGCTCTTAGCTGATTGCACCTAGCAAGAAAGGTACGACCGTGGCGAAACGAGTACGAGCGTATGTGAAGCTGCAGATCGCGGCCGGGAAGGCCACCCCGGCACCGCCCATCGGTCCGGCACTCGGTCAGCATGGCGTCGCGATCATGAGCTTCGTCAAGGAGTACAACGAGCGGACGGCGGCCATGACCGGGCAGATCATCCCGGTGGTCATCACCGTCTATGAGGATCGCTCCTACACCTTTGTCACGAAGACGCCACCCGCCGCCGACTTGCTGCGACGCGCGGCCGGTATCGACAAGGGGTCCGGCAGTCCGAAGGCGACTCGGGTCGGCAGCGTCAGCACCGACCAGGTCCGCGAGATCGCCGAGCTCAAAATGAAGGACCTCAACGCCATCGACCTCGCCGGCGCCGTTAAGCAGATCGAGGGCACCGCCCGCAGCATGGGCATCGAGGTCGGTGCGTAATCGAGCGCGGCGACGCGGGATAAGGGGCCAGGCACGGGCCGGGCTCCATGTTTGGGCCGCCATCAGGCGGCCAACCATGTGGGAGGGGCGACAGCACCCCGCTTGACCACGGGAGGTTTAGGGCAATGGCACAGCATGGCAAGAAGTTTCGGGAAGCACTAAAAAAGGTTGACCTGGATCGGGAATATCTTCCCGATGAGGCGATCGATCTGCTGAAGCAGATCGCGTTCGCGAGCTTCGACGAGTCGATCGAAGTTCACGCCCGCCTCGGGATCGACCCCCGCCAGGCTGACCAGGCCGTCCGCTCGACCGTCGTACTCCCTCATGGCACCGGGAAGCAGGTCCGGGTGCTCGTCTTCGCGGCCGGCGAGGCGGAGCGGGTTGCCCGTGACGCGGGCGCGGACTACGCCGGCGTCGACGAGCTGGTCCAGCAGATCCAGGGCGGCTGGTTGGAGTTCGACGCGGCGGTAGCGATGGCCGATCAGATGGGCAAAGTCGGCGGTCTCGGTCGTATTCTTGGACGCCGGGGACTGATGCCGAACCCGCGCTCGAACACGGTCGTCCGCAACGTCGAAGACCTGCCGGGAATCGTGCGTGAGCTGAAGGGCGGACGCGTGGAGTTTCGCAACGATCGGACGGGCATCGTCCATACCGTGATCGGACGCAAGAGCTTCGCGCCAGACCAGGTCCGTGACAACCTCTATGCCTTTGTCGACGCGCTCCAGCGGGTGAAGCCGGCTGGCGTCAAAGGTGTTTACTGCCGTACACTCACGTTGACGAGCACGATGGCCCCTGGTATCTCGCTCGACGTCGCCGCAACCCTCAGCAATGCGGCGGCGGCGTAGACCGGGAACAAGCCGGTCATCGCGACGTCACAGATCAATCGAAGACGGAATGCTCCGGCCTAAGACCGTCGGCGCGGCGAATTCGTTCGTCGCTTAATGTCCGACCGAGGCCCGAGGCGATACTGGAAGTGCCGTTCCGCGCCCTTTCCACCGCGCCCTGGGTCATCGTCGACCCGGGGCGTTCTGTTGCTCACAGCGCATACGAAAGGAGGTGAGGAAGGATGCCCACAGCGCAGAAAGCCGCGACGATCGACGAGCTCACCGATCAGCTGAGTCGCGCCGAATTGACGATCGTCACCGACTACCGTGGTCTTGGCGTCAGCGATCTCCAGGCGCTTCGGGGGAATCTTCGCCCGATCGACGCGGAGTTTCGGATTGCCAAGAACACGCTGACGACGATCGCAGCGGGACGCGCCGGCATCGACGGGCTGGACGGCCTCCTGGCCGGTCCAACCGCCCTGGTGCTCGCCTACGGCGATCCGGTGCGTGCGTCGAAGGTGGTGACCGACTTCGTTCGCTCCACCAGGATCCTGACGGTCCGGGGCGGCGTGATGAACAACCGGCTCGTCTCCGCGCCAGATATCGAAGCGATCGCGACGTTACCGTCGCGTGAGGAACTGCTCGGCCGGCTTGTCGGCATGCTGGCGTCCCCGATGGCGCGCATGGTTGGCGTTCTCAGCGGGCCGATCCGATCGCTGCCCCAGGTTCTGAACGCCCGTGCCGGTCAACTTGGCAGCGGCCAGGACGAGGTCGTCGCCGCCGATTAGCGGCACCCACCACTCGTTTGTGTGACCGCGGCCGGCGCGTGGCGCCGCTCGCATCGAGATTGATTGTTACGGAGGATCGTTACGATGGCGGATACGGAAACCCTTATTTCCCAGTTGGAGACCATGACGGTGCTCGAGCTCAACGGGCTCGTCAAGCAACTCGAAGAGCGCTGGGGCGTCAGTGCCGCGGCGCCCGTCGCGGTTGCCGCCGCGGGAGCACCAGCCGGCGCCGGCGCGGCGGCCGTCGAAGAGGAGCAGACCGAGTTCGACGTCGTCCTGACGGAGATCGGCGCCAACAAGATCCAGGTGATCAAGGCCGTCCGCGAGCTGACAAGCCTCGGCTTGAAGGAGGCCAAGGACGTGGTCGACGGCGCCCCGAAGCCAGTCAAGCAGGGCGTCACCAAGGAAGAGGCGAACGCCGCCAAGGCGAAGCTCGAGGAGGCCGGCGCCAAGGCCGACGTCAAGTAGCACGAGAGGGCGGAGCACAGAGGGCAGAGGGCAGACGGACGCACCAGGGTACGTCCTGACCGCGAGAGCGGCGGGACCGGTACCTTAAGACTTATCGTGCTGTCTGCCCTCTCCCTGTCCCCCGCCGCGTCGTGCTATACTCGGGGCTCGTCGGGGCGTGGCGCAGTCCGGTAGCGCACCGGTATGGGGTACCGGTGGTCGGAGGTTCGAATCCTCTCGCCCCGACCCACTTTCTTTCATCCTCCTGGCGTCCTCGCTACCCAGTCATCATCGGGTTTCGTGTCTCCGTCGTTCCCGGCCGATTGGCTGCCCGCACCGGAGACCCGCTTCGGAACGGCTCAACGTCTGGACCGCCATGAGCAGCCTCCCAACCCCAAGCCGACCGAGCGCGCGTATCTTGATCGCTGACGACGAATCGCTGATCAGGCTCGATCTGCGTGAGATGCTTGGTGAGCTCGGCTACGATGTCATCGCGGAAACCGGCGACGGCCGGAGCGCCCTCGACCTCGCCCGTAAGCTGCGTCCAGATCTCGTCATCATGGACATCAAGATGCCGGGCGTCGATGGCATTACCGCCGCCGAGGATCTGACGCGAGAGCGCATCGCTCCTGTCGTGCTCCTGACCGCGTACTCCGATCAAGGTCTGGTCGAGCGGGCGAAGGAGTCGGGCGTTGTCGGGTACGTCGTCAAACCCTTCCGCCAAGCGGAGTTGATGCCGGTCATCGAATTGTCACTGGCGCGCTTCGAGGAGTTCCGCTCACTCGAACGCGAAGTGGGTGATCTCAAGGAAGCGTTGGAAACCCGCAAGCTGATCGAGCGGGCGAAAGGCGTTCTGATGGAGGTTCACGGTCTGCGCGAGGCGGACGCCTTCCATCGTATCCGCAAGACGAGCATGGACGCCCGCAAGTCGATGAAAGAGGTCGCTGAGGCGGTTCTGCTCACTCACGAGATGGAGCGAAACGCCCCCTCAGGCGACAACGCTGATCCCTCGTAACCACGAGTTCTCCCTCCCACCCAGGGCGTTTCCCGCTGACGTTTCTCAGTGTCAGTGAAACGTATGTTGGCGTTATCGTGTGAGACGTTCCAGTCCTCGATCTGGGGCGGTTCTGCGCCCCGGCGCAGTGGGCCCCTCAGCAGCGCTCCGCGGCGCGATCCCTGGACAAGTGGTCTGTCAGGAGACCGGATGAATGCACGGCAATGCCGGTGCCGCCGAAAGCCCTTACCCCCTCTCCCGCCCAGAGGGCACCCGCCCGATGCGTGGGAGAGGGGAGCCCGGTCCCAGCACGACCGTCGCACACGAACCAATCAACCTGAGCTGGTATGACGCGGAGACCACCGTCAGCGGCTGCATTCAGTCGCCCATGAATGCGCGTGGCTGGCGTTAGCCAGCGCCGGCCTGTGGCGTTGCGCCGGGGGTGCCACGGGCGATGGTAATCGTCACGTCGACCGTCGTCGGCTCGGTCCTGATCCATTGCACGCCGGCGGGGACGGAGACCACGAGCGGTAAGCGGTACGTGCCGGGGCCAAGCCGCGCCGCCGAGACCCGCGGCACGATCTCGCTCGCCTTCAACGTCGCCAATGTCTCCTCCGTGGCGAAGATTTCGACGCTGAGGCTCCGAGGATTGACCTGAGCCTCAAGACCAGGGCCAAGGTCCGTCACCGCGACCGTCTGGTCGGTTAGCGTTTGGGCCACGCCGCGTCGCTGAATCTGAATCACCACCACGACTTTCCCATCTGGCGGATCGACAACATGGACTCCCGCCGGCAGCCCACGAAGTCCGACCGGGGAGCTGGACGGGCTAGACGCTCCCTCAATATTGACCGGCTCGGTCGAGACCGAGACGATGTCTCCGAGGACATCACGCGGGCCATCAAGCAGGACGGTCGCTGGGTTCACCGCGCGGTCAGCCACTTCATAGCCTTCGGCCGGGCTGCCAACGCTTTGGATCAGCACCGGCACACTTCGGCCAAGCGGATCAACTTCGACACTGGCCTGGACCTGTTCCGGTCGAATCTGGACCCCGGTGATCTGCTCGCCCTTGCCATTCTCAGCGACCGGGTTGAAGGCGGCACTGAAATCGCTGGCCTGCTTGTTGATGTCGATCGGTAGCACCACTTGGGTCACACTGTCAACGAATTGCTTGGGACCACTGACCGTGACCTCCGAGACATCCGGCGCAATGTTTCCAACGCGCCGGGTGCTGTCCTCGACGGGCAAGGCCCGGGAATCAAGGTGGAACGACCGGGTGACGGTCTCGTCAACGAGAATCGAGATTTGGCGCGGCGTGACTCGCTCGACACGGATCGCGTCGGGCGCCGCCACCCGGATTGGGACGGTATAGGTGCCAGGGCCGTCCACCTGGCTCAGATCGAGGCGCGCTATCAGGTCCTCAGTGGCGAGATCTTGGACAAGCGACCGTGGCCCTTCGACGGCGACACGGGCGGTCGCATCGGTGAGATCGCCAACGATCTCGAGCGGCTCTGGGAGCTGCGCATCCTGAAGCGGCAGGTCGGCAAAGGTGCGCGGCACGGTCGGATCCTGCTGCGTCGTCACCCAGCCCCAAAGCAACAGCGCGAGAATGAACGATGTCGCCAGCCGGAGGAGGACGCTCGTTGGCACGCGGACGCCAGACCAGTCGAGTCTGGCGGCGGCGTTCCTCATCTCGTTTTCGTCGGTTCGGGGTCAGCGGCGCGCGTTGGGGCCGGTCGTCCCGTGGTCACGGTCAGGGCGCGATTGGGGAGGTGAAGACGACCGTTGACCGAAGGGATCAATCCACCGTACTCCCGGGTGGGGCGATCGAGCCGGAGCAGCGATCGCAGCACTCGGCGCAAGCGCTCCTGATCGAGATTCCGGATCAGACGGCCATTGTGGGCGACCGCGATTTGACCTGTTTCCTCTGAAACGACCACCGCCAGCGCGTCCGATTCCTCGGTAATGCCGAGAGCGGCGCGGTGTCGCGTTCCGAGTTGCCCGGTCGCGGAGATGTTGTCGGTCAGGGGGAGGACGACGCTGGCCGCCACGATCCGGTCATCGCGAATGACGGCGGCGGCGTCGTGGAGCGGCGAGTTCGGATAGAAAATGTTGATCAGCAATTGCCGCGTCAGGAAGGCGTCGATCGGCACGCCGCGCTCGACGAAGTCCTGGAGGCCGGTTTCCCGCTCGATCACGATCAACGCGCCGTAGCGGTGGCGCGCCAACTGCGCCGCCGCCCGGACCAGCTCATCGACCATCCGCTCCTGCGACGCATCCTCCTTGGCGGCAAAGTGGGGCAGCCACGACCCGGTGTGCCCAAGGTGTTCGAGCGCCCGCCGCAGCTCCGGTTGGAAGATGACCGGTACGCCAATCAGCAGCACCGGCCAGGTCTGACCCAGCAGCCAGTTGAGCGTCGTCAGGTGGAGCGAGGTGCCGAGAAAGTAGACGAGCGCGAGCAGGATGACGATGCCGCGGATCAGTTGCGTCGCCCGCGTTCCCTGGGCGACCCACAGCAGCCAATAGATGATGATCGTGACGACCAGGACATCAACAATGCTGCGGAGGTTTCCCAACCGCGAAAGGAGCCATCCAATGTCGGGCATGAGACCACCGACGCCACGCGCGACGCGCCCACCGACCTCTGCGCCAAGTCTAGCACCAGACGGACGAGTCAGGAGGCAGAAGTCAGAGGGCAGAGGGCAGAGGGCAGAGGGCAGAAGTATCAGGGGGGTGAGGAGACCGGGAGGCGATGGACCGTCTCCCAGTCCTCAGTCCTCAGTCCTCAGTCCTCGGGCCTCCGTCGCGGGGCTGGCCGGCGACGGCGGTAGTCCTCGGCGTCGACGTGGACGTAGCGCGTCAAACGCGTGTCGAGGATGCGTGAGAGCACGCGCTCCTCGATGCGCTTGAAGTCCTGGTTCGAGGTAATGACCGTCGGGAGCTGCTCGTTGTACCGATGATTGAAAATCTGATACAGCTTCTCCCGCGCCCATGGCGTCGTATTTTCGGTGCCGAGATCATCCAGCACCAGGAGTTGCGCGTTGCGGATGGCGTTGAACCGCTCGTCGTAGGCCACGCCAGCGCCGGGATCGAACGTTGCCCGCAGGTGATCGAGCAGATCGGGGACGACGGCGAACAGGACGCTGAGCTTCTGCCGCTCCATCGCCGCGAGGGCGATCGCCACCGCCAGGTGCGTCTTCCCCGCGCCGCAGTTGCCGTGTAGAAAGAGCCAGCCATGCGGGTTCCGCGCGTAGCGCACCGCCTCAAGATAGGCGTCCTCGATCCCTTCGGCCTCGCGCTCGAACGCCTCGAAGGTGTGGTCCGCGAAGGCGTCGAGGTTCGATAGGCGCCGCAGATCGTCGATCAGGCGCTCTTCGCGATCGCGGACTTTGCACTCGCAGGGGAAAATCCGCCCAAAGTTTGGGTGGTTGATCGGGACGTCTACCCGGAGAAAGCCAGCATCGCCACAGAGGGGACACTTAGCGACGTCGGGCTTTGTCCAGGTACCGGCCGTGCTTGTACTGATCGGGATCGAGATGGCCCGAATCACCTCGCCGATTGGTCTCATCGCTCCGTTCCCCGCTTCCCCCGGGTCCGCGCCCGTCGCTGGCCCACTTTTCAAGAATCCGCTGCGCGTACCGCCAGCTCCGCCGGTTGTAGGCGACCGCCTCGGCGATCGCGTCTTCGATCCACTCGACCGGATAGGTTTCCAGGGCATCGACGAGGTGATCGGCGATAAGCGGTGTCAGGAGGCCGATGTTCTGCTCGTAGAGCCGGAAGACGTTCGGCCGCTCTGGGACCACCGCCGGCACGTGACCGTCCTGCCAAATCGCTACGGGCGGGGCGACCGCACCCCGGCTCATCGCCGCGATCAGCGCCTGGTTGACCGGGGTATTGACATAGTACCAGACCCGCCGCTCCGTTCCCCGCTCCGCCGTGAATGACAACAACGTGCCCCGGCCAACCGCCAAATCGAGCCCCGCGGCGATCCGTTGGTCCGGCTCGCGGGGGCTTCCCGTCACCCGGAGCGCCGTTCGTAAAGCCTGGTCTCGGATCAGCACGTCGCGGCTGACCGGAGTCTCGATACCCCCTGCGCCGGCGGCCAACCGGAAGACCGCCAACGTCGCGTGGATCTCGGCGATATCGGTCAGTTGCGGCAGGACATCGGAAAAGAACGTCTGCGGCACCGGTACCGCCGGTTCCGTGGCAACCAGGAAACCGCCAAACCGCTTGGTCATCCTGGACGCCCGGTTCTGACACGCGCTAGATCCCTCTGGCTCCGGCCGACCTCACACCGAAAACGCGTCCGATTAGGCAGAGCTGTTGCACGTCGATTCATCGGTTCGTTAGCTACCCGGCTCGCGATAGAGCTCAAGATCGGCGAACCGCGCCGTCCGCTCGAAGAACCGCAGGTTGATCGACCCGACCGGCCCATTTCGATGCTTGGAGACGATGATCTCGGCGATGCCCTTCTTCTCCGAGTCCTCCTCATATTTATCTTCACGATAGATAAACATGACGATATCGGCATCTTGCTCAATCGAACCGCTTTCCCTCAGATCCGAAAGCATCGGACGGTGATCTGCCCTAATTTCAACGGCGCGAGAGAGCTGTGACAGAGCAATAACCGGAACGTTCAGCTCGCGCGCGAGCCCCTTTAGACCGCGGGAGATGTCGGAAATCTCCTGAACCCGGTTCTCGCTTCGCCGGCCGGACATCAGCTGAAGATAGTCGACCACAACCAGGTCTAACCCGTGCTCAGCTTGGAGGCGGCGTGCTTTGCTCCGGACATCCATCACGCCGGCGCCGGCGGCGTCGTCGATGTAGATACCCGCTTCGGCCAGCCGGCCGAAGGCGCGAGAGATGCGATCCCACTCGCCGTCGTCGATCTGCCCGAGGCGCAGGCGGTGCGAATCGACGCCCGTCTCCATCGAGAGGAGACGCTGGACGAGCTGCTCCGCCGACATTTCGAGGCTAAAAATGCCGACTGTCTTGCCGTGGCTGACGGCGGCGCCGTAGGCCATCCCTAGCGCCATGCTCGTCTTACCCATGCTCGGCCGGGCGGCGAGAATGATGAGGTCCGATCGCTGGAGCCCGCCGGTCAATTGGTCAAGGTCGGTGTAGCCCGTCGCGACGCCAACGACCTCGCCGCGGTGCTGCTGCATGTAGTCGATCTGGTCGAAGAAGCGATCCAGAACGTCCGCGATGGAGACGAAGTCCTTCGTTTGGCGCTTCTGCGAGACATCGAGAATAGCGCGCTCGGCGGCGTCGAGCGCATCCTCGGTGTCGACCCCTTCCCGATAGCCGATGCCGACGATTTCCGTCCCGGCGTCGATCAACCGCCGCAGCGTCGCGGTCCGCTCCACGATCCGCCCGTAGTATTCGACGTGGACCGCCGTCGGCACGGCGTTGATGAGGGCGGTCAGGTAGGCGATGCCGCCGACTTGATCGAGCTTTTCCCGCCGGGTCAACTCATCGGAGAGGGTGATGAAGTCCGTCGGCTCGCGGCGGTTATACAGGTCGAGGATCGCCCGGTAAATCGTGCCGTTCGCCGGATGGTAAAAATCGTCCGGCTTGACGAAGGCGGCGACCTTGATGATCGCGTCGCGATCGATCAGCAAGCTCCCGAGGACCGATTGCTCGGCCTCGGCGTTGTGAGGCGGTAGCCGATCGAGGGAGGTGGGTAGGCTGCTGACCATCCGGGGGAGAACCTCATCTCCGGATCGGCCGGCGGGGACGGCGAATCGCTACGATCGCTTCCTGGAGACTGGCGACCACGGGTCGCGGCTAGAACGGTCCTTGGCGCCGGGCAACACCCGGGCCGCCGCTAGGTGCCCATCTCGTCCGCCACTTTCACGGCCTTGCCCTCGACTTCCGTCTCGGTGGTCGCTCCGCCCTCGGTTTCGACCTCGCCGTAGGCGCCAGGCACCCCATCCACGGGCGCGACCGCCGGTCCCTCGGCCGTCGTCTCGGTTTTGGTGTCGTCGTGCGCGCTGCCCGGCTCCGGGTGCCCCGAGCGGCCCTTCCCCCGCTTGCCTGGTCGCTCGGCGCTCTGCTCGCTCACCACGCCCTCGCTCTCGGTCTCATCGCCGGCATCGTCAGCGGCTACCACATCGTCCGCGCCTAGGGCATCGTCCGCGGCTACGGCATCGTCCGCGGCTACAACCGGCTCTTCCTCGTCGCTCTCACCATGGACGATCACCGTCACCTGCGGCCGCAACCGCCCGACCAAATGGACGGTCACGCGGTGCTCACCGACTGACCGGATGGCGTCGTCGAGGACCACCTTGCGCCGGTCGATCTCCTCACCCACCGCTTGGGTCAAACGATCGGCCACGTCGCCGGCGGTGATGGAGCCGTAGAGGCGACCCTGCGCGCCGGAGCGAGCGGTAAACTCCAGTCGCTGCCCGCCGATTCGATCGGCCAACGCTTGTTGCTGCTGCTCCTGCTTGACGATCTTCCGCTCCTGAACGGCCTGATTATGGGAGGCGACCTTGAGCTCGCCAGCGGTCGCGACGACGGCCATTCCCTGCGGGATCAAAAAGTTCCGAGCGTAGCCAGTGGCGACGTTCTGGACACTGCCGGACTCACCCAGCTTCGGCACGTCCTGGCGGAGCACGATCTTCATGGCGGGCGGAAACCTTCCATTCACAGCGCGGCGCCTGAAGGCGGACCGCGCTCATCCGTAGCGACAGAATAGGTGTACGTACATATCGAACAACCCACCTAACTATACGATCCGCGGCGCGTTCTGGCAATGGACGACCGAACGCGGCGCCCTCGGCGCCGAGGGTGACATCCACCTGCGCGGCGTCGCTGGGGAGCGCCGTGTCCCAGGCAGGGGAAAGCGGGTCTATGTTCCGGCGTCGCCCTCGGCCGTCGCCACCGCCGCCTCACCCGCGGATTCAGCCGCCGGTGAGCCACTCGCCTTTGGCGCCTGGGTTGGCGGACGGAGCGCGAGCACCAGGATGCCACCGGCGTCCCCTTCGTCACGCGAGATGAAGGTTGCCGTTCCGTAAAAGCCCCGATACGGCCCCTCGGTGCCGGCCACCTGGATGACGAGTGTCGCGGGACGGGCGCCATCCGTATCATCGAACCACGTCCACCGCTGGCCGTTGTTCTCATCTCCTTCGTAGCGGAGGTACGCCTCGAACCGGGCGTCGCCCAGGGTAATGCTCGGCAGCCCGTCCTCGGGAAAATCGGCCCGACCGGCGGCACGTCCGTTCGGCGCGGACCGGGCCAACAGGCTTGGATCGACCTGAAGCGGGGTAATACCCAGGAACTCACCAGATGGATCGAGCCTGTACCAGGCGACCAGGGTAATCACATCGCTGCTTGGCGCCGGCGGGGGGGCGACCGGCGTCCCGGCGGGTCTCGGCGCCGCCTCGGGTGTCGCCGCCTGGAGAGTGAGACCGGCTCGCGCGGAGTTCCCAAACGACAGCCCAGCAACGAGGGCGGCCAGCACGAGCCAGAACGTCGCGATGCCGAGTGGGCGCATAGAGACCTCCTACTCCTCGCCGGGGCTACATCGATACCGTGGCACAGGATGCCTCGCCGGTCAAGTCCGCGCGCGTCGCGATCGCTCGAGACGACATCGCTCGTCGTCGGTAATGGCATGCTTCGTGAGGCACTGCCGGCGAGCGAGAGGCTCAGCGTCACAAACGCCCGCGACCGTCTCGCGGTGTCGGGCGAGATCATGGGAGACGAGCGATGTCCGAGCAGACAGAAGACGCGCGGACCGCGCCGCGGGTCGCGCTCGTCACGGGAGCCAGCCGGCGACGCGGCATTGGCGCCGCCATCTGCCGCGCACTGGCGGAGGCGGGCACCGATATCTTCTTCACCCATTGGGTACCCTTCGACCGCTCGCAACCGACCGGCGCCGACGCCGAAGCCCCGGCCGCCCTCGTCGCGGAGTTGCGGCGCGGTGGCGTGCGCGCCGATCATCTGGCGGTCGATCTCGCGGACGCCGCCGCGCCCGCGCGCCTGCTGCACGAGGTCACGACCCGGCTCGGGCCACCAACGATCCTCGTCAACAACGCGGCGCACTCGACCCGCGACGGCTACGAGGCGCTCGACGCCGCCACCCTCGACGCCCACTACGCGGTAAACCTGCGCGCCACCGCTCTCCTCAGCGTCGGCTTCGCCCGTCAATTCGTCGCGCCGGACACCGGGCAGAGCGACCCGGTTGGCCGCATCATCAATCTGACGTCCGGTCAGTCGCGCGGCGCGATGCCCGGCGAGCTGGCCTACGTCGCCACCAAGGGAGCGATCGAGGCGTTCACCATGACGCTTGCTGCCGAGGTCGCTCCCCTCGGGATCACCGTTAACGCGATCAACCCCGGTCCGACCGACACCGGCTGGATGACGGATGAGATCAAGGCGTTTCTGCTCCCCCAGTTTCCCGCCGGGCGACTCGGCCAACCGGAAGACGTCGCGCGCCTGGTGGCCTTTCTGGCGAGCCCGGCCGGTGCCTGGATCACTGGCCAGATCCTCCACTCGGAGGGGGGCTTCCAGCGGTAGCATCCGTCGCCCGCGGCTACCACCTGGCGCGAACGGCGCCGCGACGGCCCCGCGGCGGCGTGGTCTGGCGCGACCGCATGCTATGATCCATCGATTCAATCGAGGGCGTCTTGCTCACGAGGCGCGCGGCTCGCGCGAGGGAACTGGGGCGCCAAATGACGGTAGCAGCGGCAATGGGCGACAAGGTGGCGCTCGTGTTCCCCGGGCAGGGGAGCCAGTTCGTCGGGATGGGCCAGGCGCTCTACGATGCCTCGGCAGCCGCCCGCCGCATCTTCGATCATGCCGATGAGATCCTCAACTTCCCGATCGCCCGCCTCTGCTTCAACGGACCGGCCGATGAGCTGGAGGATACGGTTAACGCCCAACCCGCCATCCTCACGATGAGTGCCGCCGCGCTCGAAGCGATCAAGGAGCGCGCCGCGGCCGTCGGTGGCAAGGTGGTGCCGATCGTCGTCGCCGGCCACTCCCTTGGCGAGTTCACCGCCCTCATGGCGGCCGGAGTTATCGACTTCCCGACCGCGCTCAGCCTGGTGCGGGATCGCGGCAGATTCATGAAGGAGGCCGGGGAGGAGCGGCCGGGCGGCATGGCGGCGGTCATCGGTCTCGACGATGCCACCCTGAGTGAGGTGGTCGCCGAAGCGGAACGCACCGGGATCGTCACGGTCGCAAACGCTAACTGCCCGGGCCAGACAGTGATTTCCGGCGAAGTGGCCGCCCTGCTGCGCGCGATGGAACTCGCGAAAGAGCGCGGGGCTAAGCGGGTAGCGCGCCTGGGGATCAGCATCGCGTCTCACTCACCGCTGATGGCCCGCGCCTCATCCCAACTCGGCGATCTGCTCAACAAGTTGCCGCTACGCAGCCCGCAGGTGCCGATCGTCGCCAACGTCACCGGCAAGGCGATGACGACAATTGAGGAGGTTCGCCAGGAGTTGGCGCATCACGTCGAGCGCCCCGTCAACTGGACCCGCTCCGTGCGCGAAATGGTCAACACGGGCGCCGACACCTTTGTCGAGGTCGGACCGGGCCAGGTGCTGAGCGGGCTTATCAAACGGATCAACCGGGACGCGGTCACGGTCAGCCTCAGCGACCTTGGCCTGCCGGTCGACGATCGTCGCGCCGCGTCCGGGCGTTAGCTCCGCCGCCAGGGCGCCTCGCCCGCTAACACGCCGCACGTAAGACGCACGAGGGAGAAGGTCGTGGGACGGGTCGTGATCACAGGGATAGGGGCGGTCACCCCGCTCGGGCTCGGAGCGGCCAGCTTCTGGGAGGGGCTTACCGCCGGCCGATCTGGGATCCGACAGATCGTCGCGTTCGACGCGACCAGTCTCCCTGTTCAGATCGCGGGCGAAGTTCCCGGCTTCGTCGCCAAGGACTACATGGATGCGAAAGCGGCCCGACGCATGGACCGCTTTGCCCAGTTCGCGGTGGCCGCCGCTCGCGAAGCGATCGAGGATGCCCACCTGGAGATCACCGATGCCAACCGCGAGCGCGTCGCGGTCGTCGTCAACACAGGCGGCGGCGGCATCCCGGTGATCGAAAGCGAAGTGATCACGATGCGGGAAAAAGGGCCGAACCGCGTCAGCCCGTTTCTCATTCCGCTCTTCGCGCCGAATATGGCCAGTTCGCAGGTCTCGATCACCTTCGGTGTCCGCGGCCCGTCGATCACTTCCGTCGCCGCCTGCGCCGCCGGCATCCAGGCGTTCGTCGACGCCGTTCATCTGCTGGAGCGCGGTGAAGCCGACGTCGTGATCACCGGCGGCACCGAGGCTGGCATCACGCCCGTCGCCGTCGCCGGTCTAACGAATATGGGTGCCCTCTCCCGCCGCAACGACGAGCCCGCGCGGGCTAGCCGTCCCTTCGACAGCGGCCGCGATGGATTCGTCTTCGGCGAGGGGGCGGCGGTCATGATTCTGGAGACCGAGGAGCACGCCGCGCGCCGCGACGCTCCCGTGCTCTGCCAGGCGAGTGGCGGCGCCTACACCTCTGACGCGTTCCACATCACCGCGCCCGACCCCAGCGGATCGGGTGCCGCCCTGGCGATGAGCCGCGCCCTGACCCGGGCGGGCCTCTCCCCCGCCGACGTCCAGTACGTCGCCGCTCACGCCACCTCGACCCCGATCGGCGATATCGCGGAGACCCAGGCGATCAAGTGCGCATTCGGCGATCACGCGCACCGGCTGGCGATCTCCGCTACCAAGTCGATGGTTGGGCACCTCCTCGGCGCCGCTGGGGCTATCTCCTCGCTGGCCTGCGTGCTCGCGATCCGCGATAACCTCGTCGCGCCGACAATCAACCTCGACGATCCCGATCCGCTGTGCGACCTCGATTATGTCCCGAACGTCGCTCGTCCCCTGCGGGTCGATGCCGCCGCCGCCAACGGTTTCGGCTTCGGCGGTCAAAACGCCTGCGCCATCTTCCGCCGGGTGTAGCGGCCCAACGAGAGGTTTAAAGCGGTTTGCGGAATAGTTGCCCTCATACGATCTCCGCCTGATCACTTCGTGTTCCTCGGGCGGCGCTCGCGCGGCCACCAGTGGTAGTGGCAGCGGGACCTGATGGCAGGGCGCTGGCGCTCCAGGGCGCGGCAGCGGTCGACGAGGGTGTCGGCGAGGGCGTCCAGGCTCGCGAAGGTCCGGTTGGCCACCGGCTCGTCGACCGGACCCCAGAGCCGCTCCGCCGGCTGCAGCTCTGGCGAGGAGGGTGGGAGGAAGGCGAGATGGACCCCCACCGGCACCGCCAGTCGGCCGCTGGTGTGCCAGCCGGCGTTGTCGAGGGCCAGCACGGCCCGCTTCCCCGGCCCGATCCCCTCGTCGCGGGCGAACTCGGCCAGGGCCAGTCCCATCGCCTCGAGGCTCACCGTCGGCAGCAGGCACCACCACGTCTGGCCGGTGCGGGGGCGGACGAAGCCGTAGACGGAGAGCCAGCGATAGCGCCGGCGGACGGGGGCGACGGGCCGCCGACCCTGCGGCGCCCAGACCCGCCGCACGACCGGCAGCAGGCCGAGCCGGTGCTCGTCGACCGCCCACGCCTCGACCGTGGCCGCCGGATACGCCCGGCTCACGGCGTCGACCTCGGCCTGGAGGCCCCCCTTTTGCAGGCCTCCTGGGCTGCGGCGTCGGCGCGCTCCTCGCGGGGGCGGGGACGTTGGGGCGTGAGGCCCAGTCGCCGCAGCCACTCCCACCCCCGCTGCTCGGCGACGGGGCGCCCGAGCCGCTCGCCGATCCAGGCGGCGACGGCGCGGCCGGTCCAGATCCCGCCCCCCGGCGCCGGCCCCGCCAGCGCCGCCCGCAGCGCCCCCTGCCCGGCGGGGTCCAGCAGCGGGGCGCCACCCGGATTGCCGCGGCGGCGGTCGCCGAGGGCGGCTGGGCCGCCGGTGTTGTCGCGGTGAACCAGGGTGCGAACCCATTCCGGCGTGAACCCCACCAGCGGTCCTACCGCGGTCGCGGGACGACCCTCCGCCACGAGCCGCACCGCCAGCCAGCGCACCCGGTCACTGGCGGGGGCGGCGCGGACCCGGCGGTGCAACGCATCCGGATCCAGGTGCGGGGCGACGACCAGACGGCGGGGCACGGCGGGCCTCCACGCGGACAGCGATACGGCGCCCACCATACCAGAACCATTCTCCCGGAGTTCGTATCACTCGCATGCTCGGCCGCGGCAAGCAGCGCCCCTATGAACGAGGGGAAGCCAACTCCTGTGCAAACTGCTCTAACCGCGGAATAACGAATGCCACCGCGCGCCAGCCCGTGTCGCCTCGAGCGGCTTAGCGACGGCGTCCCTTCGTGTCCTTGCCAGTCACGGTCCTCGTCATCGCCCGCATTTTCGCGTAGGTGCTGGCGATCGTCATGATCGGCTTGACGGCTTCTTCCGTCACGAACTCCGTGGTGCCGCGGACCCGCCTCACGGTGCCGGTCACTTCCTCGAGCAGCGGAATAACGCGATCCTTGATCTGGAACACGAGGAACGCCAGCGCCGCCGCGATCCCGGCCAGGATCACCACCACCAGCAAGAAGAGGAGCATGACGAAGATCACCGCGATGTCGCGGTACCGCTCCAAGGCCGATTGGTCGGCCCCACCGAGCACGTAGAGACCCCAGATAATCAGGATCAGGACGATCAGCGTCCCGACACCGCCCAGAATCGCGTAGGTCTTCCACTTGGCCATCGCCACCCCCCGCCTCGTCGGCATCCCATCCCTGGCGGCATCGTAGCACGGTCGAGACCGTAGCCGCCCTCCGCGCCCTTGCCGTCGCCCCTGACGGTTCAATCATCGCCGACGCCGGAGAGCACGTCGCGCGCCACCAGCGTTTCCGACAGCAGTGGTGGTAGCCCAGTGGTGGTAGCCCTCCGGACGCCCCGCCGCCCGGCGGAGACCTGGCGCGTTACTGGTATCACGCAGCGCCGCGCCAGCCAAAGAGCGAGCCCTGAGAGGATGGGTGAGGTTAGTCCGGAACCTCAAACCGGCCCGATTTCGCCGTCAACCGGATCCGGTAGACGATCGTTTCCGCGCTCAGATCGGGCACGGGTTGGGCTGACGGGTAGATGATCGCCAGGGCGCGCTGGCGCTGGTCCGCCTCGACCAACTCCTCGTAGACCCCTTCGGCAATCGCGCTTCGCCAGCGGTCCGGTGCCTCGGCGGCGTCGACCTCGAAGCTGACGAGGGGTTGGGCGCGCATCAGCCGGATCTTGCGGCCAGGACCGGAGTGGGCATAGACCGCCTCGCCGTCGTAGCCGTACGCCAGCGGCACCACGTACGGCCGCTCGTCTTCCCCATCTCGCCCGTGGGCGCAGCAGGCGATGCGGCCGACGAGCGCCGTTCGCAGCAATTCCTCGATTGCCTCTGGTGGGAGAACCCCAATCTTGCCCATCGTGTGCTCCGCGCGCACCACCGCGACGTCAGGCTGAAACGTTGACCGTAACCTCCTGGATCGCGTTCATCAGATATCCCTTCAGGTTCCAGTCGGGAACCGACGGCTGGGTTAACCCGCGCTCGTCGGTGGCCCGGGCGAGGAGACGAGCGATCCCCGTCGCTGCCTCCCACGGCAGCGTGAATCGCGCCCAGGAGCGCCGCCCAGCATCCTCGAGTCGCGCCTCATGCCAACTCGCCCCACTGTCGGTACTGACGTCGACCCTGACGACCCGGCCATGCCCGGACCAGGCAAAGCCAGTCACCACCTGATGGCCCGCCCGCAGCGTTACGCCATCGACCGGCGCGACAATCGTTGACTTGACCGGCATTTCCCGGACTGGGCGTACGGCCTCGCCCGCCGCCGTCCAAAAGACATAGTTATCCGCGTTCCAGAAGCCGGCGAAGGCTTGACTCAGGATATCCACGCCGACGAGCCACTTGGTCGAGGCGATCCCCGCCCAGCCGGGTACGAGCAGACGGACTGGTCCGCCATGAGCCGTCGTCAGGTCGCGCCCGTTCATCGTCAGGACGAGCAGGGTATCGGGGTCGCGGGCGACGTTCAGTGGCAGGCCGCGCTGCATCGCTGGAAAGTCTCCCCCCTGGCAGACCACGTCGACAGCCGCGTCCTCGACACCGGCGAGGTCCAGCACCGCCCCGAGCGGCACGCCCTCCCAGGTCGCGTTGCCAACCGCGTCGTTTCGCCAGGGGGTGCCCTCCGGCAACGGATCAAAGCGCGTCCGCCCGTTGCCGGCGCATTCGAGAAAGGCCGTCAGCGTCCGCCGGGGCAGGGCGCGCAGGTCGGGCAGCGACAGCGATAACTCCCGCTCCACGCGCCCGGTCACGGCCAACCGCCAGGCGCGGGGGTCGATCACCGGGATTGGGCCGTTCGAGCGCATGAAAAAGCGCTCCGTCGCCACCACCGGTCCCTCGCCGGGGTCCAGCAGGTCCGGCGGGGTGCCGAAGTTCCCCCCACCGTACGGAGTCAACCGCGGGTCCTTGCCAAGCCGCGCCAGCAGCTCGGCCGGCGTCTCATTCTCATGGGCAACTGTGCCAGCCATCGCTCTCCTGATCCCATCCCCTGATGTCAAGTTTGTCGGTAGACTTCATCGCAATATACCACCCAGGGACGACGCGCATGGAGATCACGTTGGCTTGGAGCCGGCGAAGAGCGCCAGTTCCCGCCACTTTCAGAAGCAATCGACGTCATCGTAGCCGATGTCGCGCAGCCAGCCGAGCTGCGTCTCCAGATCGAGCAACAGATTAGACGGGTCCTCCTCGTCAGGCGCGACCTCGATCGCCCGCAGAAAGCGCTCATGCAGGGCGGCGGTCGGCGAGGCGACGTGATCCAGGTTGCACAAGACCCCACCTGGCGCCAGCAGCGCGAAGACCTCGGCGTACAGCGCCCGCTTGCGTGCATGGGGACAGTGGTGGATGGCGAAGCTCGACACGACCGCATCGAACATACCCAGATCGGGCAAGGGGCGATCGAGATCGTGGGCAACGATGGAGACCGAGCTATCGGCGGCGAACCGCGCGCGGGCCGCGTCCAGCATCGCCGGCGAGAAGTCGAGCGCGACCCCGTGCGCCTCGGGCCGGTCGATCTTGACCAGGGCCAGCAGTCGCCCGTTCCCGGTACCGAGATCGAGAATACGTCGCGCGTCGCTCGGGATCAGATCGAGCAGAACGGCTTCCCCTTCGGTCCGGTGCGGGATGCGGTCGGCGCGGGCCAGATAGGCCAGTGCGTGCTCCGCGCACGCCCATTGGTTCGTCGCACTCTCCATCAGGTGTTCCCTCTCCGACAGCCGCCAGGTTCCGGCGCGCCAAGCGTGTCACATTGCGTTGGTATCCGAAGACCGTCATGGGATCGGACAACATCCGGGATCGAGGAGCGTCACTCCCACCGGGAGCCCAGCCACGGCACCCCTCCCGCCGTCTGCACAACGACATGTCGAGCGAATCCCGCCAGATCGGGACGGACCTCGGTCGCAGCCCCTGGCATGGCGACCGAGAGCAGATCGACGACCGTCATCGCTTGGGATGGATCGATCTCCAACCCGATCGCCCCACCAGGTGCCAGCAGACGCGGCGCGTCGACGACCAACCCACGGATGAGATCGAGCCCGTCCGGGCCGCCGACCAGCGCCAGCGCCGGCTCCGACCGCAATCCGGGATTCCCCTCCACTTGGTCCGGACGCAAATAGGGAAGGTTCGCCAAAAGCAGATCGACCGGTCCCCGGCACCAGCCGGCGATGTCCCCATGTACCAGCCAGACCCGCCCGTCCAGCCCGAGCCGCCGCCGGTTCTCCACCGCGATCGCGAGCGCCGCGACCGACGTGTCACTGCCGATCGCGGTGCCGGTCCACCCGGCGGGCGCCAGCGCGGCGAGCGCGAGAACGATCGCGCCCGATCCGGTTCCTACGTCGAGCACCGTCGCCGGCGGTCGCGCCTTCAGCCACGCCAGCGCCCACTCCACCAACCCCTCCGTCTCCGGTCTCGGCACGAGCGCACCGGCGCGGACACGAAAGGGTAAACCCATGAACTCCCGCTCGCCGGTCAGATACGCGACCGGCTCGCCGCGAAGGCGTCGCTCCACCAACCCCGTGAACGTCTTTCGCTCCTCTGGTCCGAGCGGCTCGGGCAACCGGAGAAAGAGGCCGGTCCGGTCGAGCCCGAGGACGTGACGCAGCAGCACCTCGGCGTCCAGCCGGGGCGTTTCGGATCCGCCCGCGGCCAGCCGCTCGCTGGCGAGCCGGAGCACGCCAGCTATTTTTCCGTCGTCACCGCGCTGCCGCGCCTCAGGGTCCATCCTTCGATCCCGTGTCTCTGATGCTACCGGAGTCGTCCCCGCGGATCGAGCGCGTCGCGGAGACCGTCGCCGACGAAGTTGAAGGAGAGGACCGACAGACTGATCGCGACGCCCGGCAAGATCGCCAACCAGGGCGCCCGGGTGAAGAAATCCTGAGCGTTGTTGAGCATGATGCCCCAACTCGCGGCTGGCGGCTGGATGCCGTAGCCGAGAAAGGAGATGTACGACTCGGCGAGGATCGCGTTAGCGACGTTGAGTGTCGCGGCGACGATAATTGGCGCCATCCCGTTCGGGAGCAGTTCCCGGAGCATGATCCGGGCGTCGGACGCGCCGAGAGCGCGGGCGGCGGTCACGAAATCCTGCGCCTTGATCGCCAGGAACTGGCTTCGGACGATCCGCGCCACCTCCATCCAAGCCGTCGCGCCGACGATCAGCGTAATCGTTAGGACGGTGGGCTGGACGAACGCCGCCAGCACCAGCAGGAGATAGATCGTCGGGAACGAGAGAAAGACATCGGTCAACCGCATCAGGACGGTATCGACGGTTCCGCCGTAGTAGGCGGCGACGACTCCGACCAGCGACCCGACGACGATCGTCACGGCCATCGCCGCGAAGCCGACGGTCAGCGAGACCCGCCCCGCGTAGAGGAGCCGGCTCAGGACGTCGCGACCGATCTCGTCCGTCCCGAGGAGGTGGCCGGTGCTGAAGGGAGGATGGTGCCGCTCGATCGGATTGACCTGCTCCGGATCGTAGGGTGCGATTAACGGGGCGAACACCGCCGCCAGAAAGAGGGCGATGATGACCGCCAAACCGGCCACGGCCAGCCGGTGCCGGGCAAAGCGCCGCCAGACCTGGCGGGCGAGCCCATCCGCCGCCTGGCCGGAGGCTAGTCGAGGAGTCGAGGAGTCGAGGAGTCGAGGAGATGGCGTGGGCGTCGCGGCATCTACCCCGCCGCGAGACACGTTTACCGTTCTCCCCTCAGGCTCTCCCACTCCAGCCCCCCGCACCCCGACTCCCTGACTCCTCGACGTCCCACCTTCTCGCCTTCTCGCCTTCTCGTCTTCTCGACTCCTCGCCTCCTCGACTCCCGCGCCTACCGCGCCCCGATCCGGGGGTCAACGATCCCGAGGGCGATATCGGCCACCAGATTGCCAACGACGACCAGAACGGCGGTCACCATCAGCAGCGCCATCAGCACCGGGTAGTCGCGATAGGTCAACGCGTCGAGAAAGAGGCGCCCCATCCCCGCCCAGCCAAAGACACTCTCCGCGACCAGCGCCCCGCTGAAGGCGACAGGGAGTTGCACGCCGGCCAGGGCGATGATAGGCAGGATCGCATTCCGCAAGATGTGCCAGCGGAGGACGGCGCCAGAGGGCAAGCCCTTGGCGTGGGCGGTCCGCACGTAATCTTGGCCGATCGTCTCCAGCAAACTCGACCGGAAGTAGCGGCTCCACTGCGCGGTCAGGACCAAGCCGAGGACGCCGGCCGGGGCGACGAGGTGATGGAGGCGATCGCCGAAGCTTCCTCCGGCGGCGGTGAGCGAGCGCGTCCCGCCGGAGGGAATCCATCCTAACTGTTCGGAAAAGATGAAAATCACCATCAACCCGAACCAGAAGGTCGGGATCGAGAGCGCGACGAGCGCGCCCGTCGTCGCCAGATAGTCGAAGATGGAGTACTGGCGTAACGCCCCGAGCGCCCCAATCGCGAAGCCAAGCAGGATCGCGACCGCGTAGGCCGTGCCCATCAGCTCCAGTGTCGCCGGCACGCGCTCCCAGACGAGACCCCGCACCTCGGCGCCACCGCGGAACGAGGTGCCGAAGTTGCCGGTAAAGATGTTTCCAGCCCAGGTCAGGTATTGGACTTGGAGCGGCTTGTTCAGCCCCCACAACTCCTTGATCCGGGCAACGTCCTCGGCCGTCACGTTGGGGTTGGTCGTGTAGAGCGCGGTCGGCCCGCCGGGAGCGAGGTGCATCATCCCGAAGCCGAGGATGGAGATCCCGATCAGCAATGGGACCATCTGCAGGATGCGCCCGATCAGATAGCGGCCATTCATCGGAGCCTCCGACCCTCGGACAAGACGCTCATTCCCGTCCCGCTCAGGAACGGCGAGCGGCCATCACGCCAATGGCGAGCTTACCAGCGCCAACTGGACATGACGATCCCCCGCCCCGCGACGTCCCGTAAAATGCGTGCCGGCGGCACCATCGCCCCGCCAGCGACGAAGGAGACGGCCACGGCTGCCGACGGCAACTCCCCACCACCCCACATCTCGTCAGATGGCGCGATTCCCGCGCCGCTCTCCCTGGCCGTCCTTCTCTCGGGATCTGGCCGGACGCTCGAAAACCTGCTGCGAGCAATTGCCGAGGGGGAGCTCGCGGCCCGCGTCGTGGCCGTGGTCAGCTCGCGTCCCGACGTCCGCGGGCTGGCGATCGCCGCTCACGCCGGGCTCCCGGCCTTCATCCGTCGCCGTCGCGACTATGCTGATGATGCCGCCTATGGCGCCGCGATCTACGCCGTGCTCGCCCCCTACCAGCCGGACCTGATCCTGCTCGCGGGTTTTCTCCGCAGGCTGGTGGTGCCGCCCCAGTGGCGGGGACGCATCCTCAACATTCACCCGGCCCTTCTCCCCGACTCCGCCGCAGCCGGTCCTGGATTCTATGGCGAGCGGGTCCACGCGGCGGTCCTGGCGAGCGGCGCCACGCTGTCCGGCGCGACCGTCCACGTCGTCGATGATGGCTACGATACCGGCCCCGTGGTCCTGCGGACGACCGTCCCGATTCTGCCAGATGATTCCCCGGCCAGCCTTGGCGCTCGCGTCTTCGCCGCTGAATGCACGCTCTACCCAGCCGCGATCCGGCACTACCTGGCCCTGCACCCAGAGCTCTTCGGCCCGGCCCGGGAGGGCGTGCCCGCCGCCGTCTCAGGCGCGACGGATGCCTGAGGGGCCGACGGCTACCCGACGGCCCCTGGGCCGTCGTTGTCGCGATCTTCCGCGGAAGCGCGAGGGGTGGCTAGCGGCAACGCCTTGTTGGGTCATGACCGGGGTTGATGCGCGGCGGCGGGCTAGAACGCGGCGTCACCATCGCCCAGTTCCGGGCCATCACCGGCTACCCCTCCGACCGGCGGGTAGACCAGGCCCTCACGATCACGCGCCTCGTCGTCGAACAGTGCCGGGAGTGACTCATCGAGGTCCACCCGACCGGAGTCAGGCACCCAGCGGCACCCTCGTTCCGCGAGGAGTGCCATCAGCCGGCTGGGCGGCATGACGCCGCCGAGGACGCCCCTCGCGTACACGCGAAGGTTGCCGTTGCAATCGACGAGAAAGGCGGCCGGACCGGGTCCGTCGAGTCGGTAGCGGATGACGCAGGCGGTCATCGCAACCCTCCTCTCGCACGATGGGGAATGGAGCCGGACAGCGAAGCTCTATAGTACCGCGCCGGTGCCTGAGTGGGACACCCTTTTTAGGGGAAATGGCGACCACGATTCCCTCATATCGGCTGCGCGGGGCGCGGTCCCGCCCTCAGCGGTACCGCTTCGAGCATCGCGGTTGACGTACGGCTGGATCGATGCCTGGCGCCCAGTGCTGTAGCGAAGGCTTCGTGTCGCAGGCCACATTCACCGCCAGCAGTGAACCGGAGGCCGACCCGGAAGCGTTAGGGATTGTGGCGGGCACCCTTCCGCCGCAAGCGGCGCGACTGCTTGCGACCCAGGTCGACCGATAGGCGGCCGGAAGGCTTGGCAAGGGGAGCTCGATTGCATAGTATAGTTAGTTAAAGCGTTGCCCCGTGACGCGGGATGCGGTTGGTCCCGCGGCTACGTCACCATAACGCCCGTGGTCCCGCCTTTGGGGAGGCGCGATCCCATCGCTTTTACGACGCTCAGAGGGACGGAGGTTGACTCGATCGATGAAAAGACTGGTTGCTTCGCCACGGCTCCGACGGCCGCGCGCCCTGTTCGCTCTGCCCACCCTGGTTCTGTTGCTGACACTCCTGGCTCCGGTCTCCAGTGGCCTCGCTCAAGACCAAACTCCGGTCGCCTTGGCGGAGGTGCCGTCGAGCGGTGTCTCGCGGCCCGGTCCGATCCACACGACGGGTGGCGCCGCGGCCACGAAGGAAGCGGCCAAGCCTCAAGGCGTTGCGCCGGTGGAGATCAAGATCGGTGCGATCGGTGTCGATGCGCCGATTGAGCAGGGGCAGATCGTCGATGGCGTGATGCAGGATCCATCCGGTCCGTTCGTCGTCACCTGGTACCACGATCTCTCCTCCCTCGGCCAGGGGAGCAACGTCGTCATGGCTGGGCACGTCGATTATTGGACGGCGCCGCAGGCCGTCTTTTACGGTTTCAAGGTTCCGGGTGTTTCCGAGGGTGAACAGGTCAGCGTCGTCGGCGAAGACGGCAAGAGCTACGATTACAAGATCACGTCGAGCAAGCTCTACAACGTTGCCACTGAGTTGACGCCTGAGGTGATCGAGAAGGATATCGTCGGCCCGACCGATAAGGAAACCCTGACCCTGATCACCTGCGGCGGTGAGTTCAATTACGACACCGGCGAGTACGTCTCACGAATGGTGGTCCGGGCGACCCTGGTCGGCTCCAGCGGCTAACCGCCCCGCGCTGAGCCATCGTCGTTCGGGCCGTTTCTCGATCGAGCGACGGAGGACTGGGCACCCAGCCACGCGCTCGCCTCGCCACGAGAGGATCTCGACTACGTCACGTTCGATGTTCTCCGTTCGTGTCTCCCTCCCCCCCGTTATCACACCTGTTGAACCCGGTTGGAGAGCTACCTCCCGTGTCTCGCACCATCTCCCGCTCACCGTGGTCCGAGACCGCGCTGGCCTCGGCCGCTCCCGCGATGCCTAACGACCCCTCAGCGCTGCTGACGGAGGCCGCAATCGGCCCGCGCGATGGACAAGGTCGCACCGCGGTCGTGGCAATGAGCGGCGGTGTCGACAGCGCGGTGACCGCCTTGGTCATGCGGCAGCGGGGCTACCGCGTCGTCGGCATCAATCTGCGTCTCTTCTCGCCGGGCGACGAGGAGCACCGGGCAAACCCCTGCTGCGGCATTCCGGCCATGAATGATGCCCGCGCCACCTGCGCCCTGCTCGACATTCCTTTCTATGCGATCAACATGGAGGCGGAGTTCGGCGCCGCGGTCGTCAACCGCTTCGTCGACGAGTACGCCGCCGGCCGCACGCCGAACCCATGCCTGGAGTGCAATCGGCACGTCAAGTTCCGCCACCTCGTGCAGCGGGCGCGGCTGCTCGGCGCCGATTGCCTCACGACCGGCCACTACGCGCGGGTAATACCCGGCGATCCCGCCTCCGGTCAGCCCCACCGCCTCTTGCAGGCCGCGGACCCAACCAAGGATCAGAGTTATGTCCTGTACACGCTGACGCAGGAACAGCTTGGTTACGTCCACTTTCCGCTGGGCAACCTCCAGAAGACGGAGGTCCGGACGCTGGCCCGCACCTTCGGTTTGCCGGTCGCCGACAAGGCCGAGAGCCAGGAGATTTGCTTCGTCGGCAAGCGATCGTACGCCGACTTCGTCGCTGCCCGCCGACCGGACGTGGCACGCCCCGGCCCGGTGGTCGACACGAGCGGCCGGGTCCTCGGGGACCACCGGGGGGTGGTCCACCATACCGTCGGTCAGCGGCGCGGGTTGGGTATCCCCGGCAAGGACCCGCTCTATGTCCTCCGGTTGGAGCCCGCGGCGAATCGCGTCGTCGTCGGACCGCGCTACGCCGCGGCGGCGCACAGCCTCCAGGCCGCGAACGTCGCGTTGACGGACGGCCGGTGGCCGGCCGCGCCATTCCCCGTCGAGGCAATGGTCCGCTACCGCGGCGCGACGACCCCAGCGACGGTGACCCTCGGTCCGACCGGCAGCGGCGGGGCCACGGTCGTCTTCGACGGGGAGGGACCGGTTGCCTCGCCCGGGCAGGCCATCGTCTTCTACCGCGACGACGAAGTGCTCGGCGGCGGCACGATCGACCAGGTCACGACCGCCCTGGGCTGACCTCGGAGGCGCTGTCAACGTCGAGTCTGGTCCCCTCTCCGCGTCCAGACGCGCGCCGGTGGCATGGCCCCTCGCCCTCCGCAAAGGTCCCCCTAACGGCCAACACACGTCACTTGATCTCCCGTTGGCGTGCTGGGATACTGCCGGTCAGGGGAGCGTCCCCCATCCAAGGGTAGCGTCCCCCTCCTCCGGTCGCTCTGTCGCCGGTCCAGCGGACGACGTCCATCACCCGACGTGACGCCGCCGGTTGAGCCCTCTCAAGACGCGCTCCGCACGGTAGCCCGGTAGACGACCTTGGCTTGTTCGCCGCGATTCCTCCTCTGGGCGCTCGGTTCGCCCCCTCCAGGTGCTGTCCTGTCGCACTGGGGGCGGGGGAGGCATGCCTATACCGTATCGTGGCGCCGCGTGGGCGCCATCCCGATCCGGCGGTTCGTCAGGCAGGCAACGTCCGGAGGTTTCAATGAGCGAATACGTGAAGGAATCGGCGGTCGAGCCGAGTCAACCGTCCCCAGAGCGCCGCGTCACGCGCCGGCTCTTTCTGCAGCGATCGAGCGTCGCCATGGCGTCAGCCGGCGCCGCGACACTCGGGGCGGCCACAGTTCTCGAGGGCCATCACGTAGAGGCGCAGGATGCGACACCCGCCACCAGTCCTGTCGCTGGCGCAATGCCGGGCACGTACACCGACCAGCGCCCAGCGCTCTTTTTCGACATCCATGAGGCCGAGACCGTCGATGCGATCGTCTCCCGGATTCTGCCCGGAACGGCCGACGATCCCGGCGCGCGCGAGGCCGGAGTCGTCTTCTACATCGATCGGACGCTGGGTGGCAGCAACCTCGGCTACTCCCTCAAGACCTACACCCAGGGGCCGTTCCCGGTCGTCTCCGAAGAGCCGGTCACCGTCGAGGCGTCCAGCACCCGCGACATCTATGACTACGTCACCGTCGCCAAGGAACAGGCTGCTCGCTACGGCTACCAGTCGGTCCTCACCCCGCAGGAGGTCTACCGCCGGGGGCTCGGCTTTATCGACGCGTACGCTCAAAGCACGTTCCAGAAGAATTTCGTCGACCTGAGCGCCGACCAACAGGATCAGATTCTGACTGACATGGAGGGGGAGAAGGCGACCGGCTTCGACGGTCCCTCGGGGAAGGCGTTCTTCACCCAGCTCCGAAACGATACGATCGAGGGGATGTTCAGCGATCCGCTGTATGGCGGCAATCGCGACAAGGTCGGCTGGAAGCTGATCGGCTACCCCGGCGCCCAACGCCTCTACTCGGTGGATGACATCAAGAACCCGAGCTTCCGGCGTGATCCACAGAGTCTGGCCGAGCTGATGGCGAACGAAGGCCACTAGGAGGCAGCGACGATGGCACAGAATAAGAAGGTCGACGTCGTCACCGTCGGCGCCGGCTTCGTCGCCGGCATCCTGGCCCAGCAGCTGACGGCGGCGGGGCTCCAGGTCGTCTCGCTCGAACAGGGGCCGTGGCTGACGACCTCGGCCGACTTCAGCCATGACCACGACGAGTTGCGGTACAACCAGCGGCGCGAGTTGATGGTCGATCTCTCGCAAGAAACGTGGACCTGGCGACCGAGTCCGAAGGACACGGCGCTGCCGATGCGGCAGTATGGGTCGTTCAACCCGCACAAGGGCGTCGGCGGCGCCGCGGTCCACTGGGCCGCCCAGAACTGGCGATTCTACCCGTCCGACTTTGAGTACCGCAGCCACCACATCCAGCGCTACGGTGAGGACAAGCTACCGGAGGGGAACCGCATCCGGGACTGGGGCGTCACCTACGACGAGATGGAACCGTACTACGACAAGTATGAGTATGACGTCGGCATCTCCGGCAAGGCGGGCAACCTGAAGGGCGAGAAGGTCGCCGGCGGCAACGTCTTCGAGGGACCGCGCTCCCGCGAGTACCCGCTGCCGCCCTTGACCACGTCGCTAGTCGCCGACAAATTCACGAAGGCGACCAAGGAGTTGGGATACCATCCCTTCCCACAGCCGTCTGCCATCCTCTCGAAGGAGTACAAGGACCTCGCCGGGAACACTCGCGGCTCGTGCCTCTACTGCGGCTTCTGCACGCGCTACGGCTGCGAGGTGGCGGCCAAGGGGAACTCACTCGTCGTTCACATGCCAGCGGCGCTGGCGACCGGCAAGTACGAGATCCGCCCCAACAGCTACGTCTACCAGATCGAGACCGACTCGAGCGGCAAGGCGACCGGCGTCTCCTACATCGACGCTACCGGCCGCAAGCAGTTCCAGGAAGCGGACACCGTCATCGTCTCCGCCTTCATGCTGATGAACGTCCGTCTGCTCCTCCTGTCGCGGTCGAGTGCCCACGCGGACGGGATCGGCAACGATCGCGGCTTGGTCGGCACGAACTACACCTACCAGCTCGGCGGCGGCGGCTCGACCGGCGTCTTCGAGGGCGAGCGATTGAACCAGTTCATGGGCAACGGCACCATGGCGAATCTGATTCACGACTTCAACGCCGACAACTTCGACCACGGCGACCTTGATTTCGTCGGCGGCGGCTCGATCAGCGCCGGCAGTGGCGAGCGCAACCCCGTCGCGTCCGCCGGGTCGGTGCCGACGGCCAGTGGCAAGACCTGGGGCGCCGAGTGGAAGCAGGCGCTCCGCGACAATTGGGATAGCGTCGCCGGCATCGGCATCCAGGGCGAGAGCTTGCCGTACGACGACCAGTACGTTGACCTCGACCCGACCTATCGTGACCGCTTCGGCTTCCCACTCCTCCGGCTCACGTTCGACTGGCACCAGAACGACTACAACCTGATCAAGTACCTATCGCCCAAGATGAAAGAGATCCTGGAGCGGATGGGGGCCAAGAACATCACAACCCAGGAGGAGCTGAAGCCGTACACGATCGCGCCGTACCAGAGCACCCACACGACGGGCGGAGCGATCATGGGAACCGATCCCGCCAATTCGGTCGTCAACAAATACGGCCAGGTCTGGGATACGCCGAACGTCTTCGTCGTCGGGGCCTCGCAGTTCCCGCAAAACGCGGGGATGAACCCGACCGGTACTGTCGGCGCCCTGGCCTACCTGGCCGGAGACGGACTCGTCAACAAGTACATCAAGGATCCAGGAAAGATCATCGGGTCGTAGGGCGGCCGTCGCTTGCGAGGATGCGCTGGGAATCAAGCGCATCCTCGCGAGCCCCCGCGCCGGTGTCGTCCAAACACGCCTGACGGCGGGGAGGGGTGCTCGAGACGCTCCTCACCCGCCGCCCTGTGCCATGGGTCACCGGCGATATCGACGAAGCCCCGGTTGGCCCGCACGACGTGGTCAGGTCACCACCGCGCCGGTGCTGGAAATCTGGTGTCCTCATGACGACAATGCGCCGGTCTCGTAGAATGCCGCCCGTGTGACGAGGCAATGTCCACGTTCACCCCGACGACGTCGGGGTATGACGCGCCGAGGATTGCCGCATGGCGTAAAAAGGAGTAGTTGATCTGATGCCCGCCGCGAACTGGCTGACCGAGTTGACCGGCGCGCCGAAGCCGGTGATCGGCATGGCCCATCTCCCCGCGCTCCCCGGTAGCCCACTCTACGACGCGACCGGTGGCATGGCGATGGTGCGCGACTCGGTCCGTCGCGACCTCGTGGCGCTCCAGGAGGGCGGCATCCACGCCGTCATGTTCTGCAACGAGAACGACCGACCCTACCGGCTGGACGCCGATATGGCGTCCGTCGCTGGCCTGGCCGATGTCGTCGCCTCCCTCCGCGGGGAGTTGTCGGTGCCGTTCGGGGTCGATGTCCTGTGGGATCCACGCGCGACCCTGGCGGTCGCCGCGGCCACCGGCGCCGCCTTCGCCCGCGAGATCTTCACCGGGGCATTTGCTGGTGACTTCGGGCTCTGGGTGCGGACGGCTGGAGACGCCTTCCGCTACCGCCGCGAAGTGGGGGCCGAAAGCGTCCGCTTGCTCTTCAACATCAACGCCGAGTTCGCGGCGCCCATCGCCCCCCGTCCATTACCCGACGTTGCCCGCTCGGTTGTCTTCTCGTCGAATCCCGACGCGCTCTGCGTTTCCGGTCCAATCACGGGCCAGCCGGTTGACGCCTCCGGTCTGGCGGACGTCGCCACCGCCGTTCGCGATAGCGGCGTGCCTGTCCTCGTGAACACGGGTTTTCGCGTCGATCAAGCCGCCGATCTCCTCCGGCACGCGGACGGCGCCGTCGTCGGCTCCAGCCTCAAGGTCGATGGCGTGACCTGGAATCCCGTCGACGCGAACCGCGTCCGCGCCTTGATGCGGGCGGTCGCCAGCGCGACGGCGTAGGGCATCGCCCGCGGCTTACCCGTCTGGAGCGGCCACGTCACTCGTGCCGATTGGCCCGGCGTTCGGTTCGAAGCGCAGACGCCAGACGACGATCGCAGCTTCGATCACGATCCGCCGCGAGAGCTTCGAGGCGCCGGCCACCCGGTCCGCGAAAATGATTGGCAACTCGGCAACGCGCGCGCCGTCGTGCAGTGCCCGGTACGTCGTCTCGATCTGAAACCCGTACCCGTCGGCGCGGACTCCCTCCAGATCGAGCGCGGCCAGCGTCGATCGTCGCCAGACCTTGAACCCTCCGGTCAGGTCAGCGATCGGCACCGCAAGCACCAGGCGGGCATACCGGCCCCCGAGTCGGCTCAGCAGCCTTCGCCCAAGCGACCAGCCGACCGTGCCGCCACCAGGGACGTAGCGCGAACCCAGTACCAGATCGTGGGCGGCGGTGGCGGCCACCAAGCGCGGCAGGTCATGTGGGTCGTGGGAGCGATCGGCATCCATTTGGGCAATGAGATCGACGTCCATCGCCAGCGCGGCCTGGAAGCCCGCCGCGTAGGCGGGGCCAATGCCGCGTTTTGCCGGGCGGTGGAGGGCGCTGACGCGCCCCGGATAGATTACGGCGAGCTCGTCGACCAACTCCCCTGTTCCATCGGGCGAGGCATCGTCGACAACGAGAACGCGGTACGCACCGCCAAGCGCGAGAACATCAGCGACAACCGTCGCCAAATTCTCCCGCTCGTTGTAGGTCGGGATCACCACGACGACCGATCGATCAGATGGACGGAGAGGAGCAGCGCCGCCCGCAGACTCGGTTACTATCATCGGTGCCCATTGGAGCGCACAGTGCAAACCGTCGTTGTCCTATCGTTTACTGTCGTCCGCTGTGCGAAGAGATCGATCGGCACGCACCCTCCCCGCCGGTTCCATCTCGTCACCCATGCTCTCAGGCACCGCGCGAGTAGTACCACATCCCCGGCCGCAACGAGCGCGCGGCGTGTCATCGCCTCGCCCGCATACTGGCGCTCGGCGTGGCACGCCGGCGGGCGCTTGGTGCCCTGGGTCGCCAAGGATGACCCAAGCCTATGCAATGTCGGCATCCACGCGGCGCTATCCACGGCCGCACGCTTATCCGCGTCAACGGTATCCTAATGGCCGCCCCGCGCGGCGACGGCTGTCGGCCTATCGGCGAGGCGAACCGAGAGCGGAGGAGGCGGAGAGCATGGCACGCATCGACGGGGTAGACCCCGGTCAGGCCGAAGGCTCCATCGCCGCGGTGTTCGCCGCCCAGGCAAAGAGCTGGGGTGCGCCCCTGCTGAACCACCTGCTCTATGCCCGGCGGCCGTCGATCTTTCGCGGCGCCCGCGCCATGTGGACCGGAATCGACGCCTCGGGCTTGATCGATCCGCGGCTGACCACGCTCCTCAACCTGCGGGTTGCCGCCCTCAACGGTTGCCACTTCTGACAAGACATCAACGCTGCCGTTGGCAGCAACCAGGGGGTACCCGACGAGAAGCTCGATGCGATCGCTGACTACGCGGTCAGCCCGCTTTTCAACGATCTGGAGCGGCTGAGTCTCGAATACGCCGACGCGATGACAGTCACCGATCGGGACGTCACCGATGAGCTCTTCGCCCGGCTCAGGCAGGTCTACGATGACAACTCCCTGGTCGAGCTGACTGCTATCATCGCCTGGGAAAACGCGTCGAGCAAATTCAACCGGGCGCTGCGCGTCCCCTCCCAGCGACTCTGGCGCCGTTAGCCCTGATGGAGGAGCCTGTGCCCCGCCCAAAGCCGCCCACGGCGTGCGCGAACCTGGACGAAGTGCGCGCGGAGATCGATCGCATCGACCGCGACATCGTCGCGGCGTTGGGGCGGCGGCGCGGCTACGTTCACGCCGCCGCCCGGTTCAAGACGGACGAGGCGAGCGTCCGCGCCCCGGAGCGCCTCGCCGCCATGATCGCCGAGCGGCGCCGTTGGGCCGAGGCAGCGGAACTGCCGCCCGATCTGGTCGAGCACCTCTTCCGCGACCTCGTCGCCGCCTTCACCGCCCTTGAGCTCGCCGACTGGCACTCGGCCCCAGATTGCTAACGCTCGCCTCGGCACTCACACGGCGGGGCGGCCTTCGAGGCCGCCCCGCGTTCTATCCTCTGCCCTCTGCCGTCTGCCTACTGAACGACAACCGTCCCGTGCATCTGCGCGTGGAACTCGCAGAAATACGTGTAGGTGCCAGGCTCATCGAACGTCTTGCTGTAGCTCTTGCCCGGCTTGATCGTGCCCGATTGGAGCACGTCCCGATCCGTGGCCGTCGCCGTGTGAGCCAAACCGTCGTTGTTCGTCCAGGTGATCGTCCCACCAGCCGAGATCTCGATGGGGTCCGGGTCGTAGGCGAAGTTCACGATCGTGACGTCCGCCTTCTCCTCCGTCGCCGCCCCGGCGCTGGCAGCCGGTGTTTCCTTCGCGCCGCCAGGGGCGGAACCTCCGAGTCCGTCACCAAGGTAGACACCGACGATCGTCTGGTCTCCCCTGGCGGTCAGGACGGCGATGCCCGAATGACCGGAGTCATTGAGCTCTCGCAAGCCGACGACGAGCGTATTCCCCTGATCCATCCCCGCCGCGGGCATCACCCTCCCGCCGATGTCGCCGCAGGCGATGTAATCCGCGATCTTGTCCTTGCTCTCATGAATGTTGATCGCATACGGCTTGGCGAGCAGATCGTCGAGCGAGACATCGACGGTCGTGACGCTCGTCTCAACCGCCAACGCCGACTCCGCTCCCATCATCTCGCCCATTGCCATGGGGGAAGCATCGGCCGCTGGCGTGCCGCCCGTCGCGCCGTCCATCCCGACGTTGGTCAATGGATAGACAACGTCGCCGAGCTTCGCGCAGCTTCCGCTGTGGATGTGGGCCGGATGCGCCTCCAGCGCGGCCTGCCCCTGGACGTGAGCCGCCGCCGGTCCGAGACCTATCGTCAGCGTCATCCCCGTGACCAAAACCGCCGCTGGAACCACCGGCGCCAGCCAGCGCCGCGACCGTGCCAAGCCCATTCGGTTCTTCCCCCTAGCGAACGCACAATCGCCGCCCAGTGGCGGCGTTCCTCAGCCAAACTGGCGTGCACCATACACTACGCTCCGCTCCCCCGTTTGGATGATGCCGCACGATACGCGTGCCTCCCGGTCGTTGACAGGCCCAGACTCCTCTGCTAGCGTCCCAGCCACGTTCACCACCCTCGGCGCGATGCCCACCTGCTCAACGGTGGTTGTGGCGGGTCGGTGATAGACCGAGCGAGGCACGGCCGACTGGAGGCGGCGCGTAAGCCGTCGCAATCCTTCCAATGCCGGCAGTCCCAGTGAGGAATCGTAGGAGGAGCGGAGATGTCCCGTTATCAGAATCTCGAGCGGCGCCAACTCTCTCGCCGCCGGTTCGTCGCCGGCGGCGGCGCCACCGGCGCCGCGCTCGCGCTGGGCGGTTTTGGCGCGCTCGGTCCCGCCGCGGCGCGCGCCGCCGCGCCGGCCGTCCAAGACGATAAGACCTCCATCCTGATCGGCACCCTCGGCGAGGCCAAGACGATCAACCCCTTCTTGACGGACGAGTCCGAAGGCGACTGGCGCTGCAAGATGCTCTTCGACGAGTTCGTTCGCGCCAACACGTCGACCTTCGCGCCGGAGCCGGGTCTCGCCAGCAGTTGGACCATCGATAACCTGACGATTACCTTCAAGCTCCAACCAAAGGCCACCTTCTCCGATGGCAGCGACGTGACCGCCGACGACGTCGCCTTCACGATGGAGGGGATGATCGCCAAGTCGACCGGCTCTTCCCGCCAGTCCAAGTACCTCGTGATCGAGGGAGCTGAGGACTACGCCGCGGGCATTGCCAAGACCGTCTCCGGGATCAAGGTGGTCGACCCGAAGACCCTCGTCGTCACCCTCGCCAAGCCCGACGCGCCGTTCCTCTACAACATGCGCTATATCTTCGTCGTGCCAAAGGCGAAGCTCGCGGGCAAGGACCTAACCAAAGACGCCTTCTTCCAAAAGCCGATCGGGGCCGGTCCGTTCGTCTTCAAATCCTGGTCCACCGGCGCCGACTTCGTCGCGACGGCCAACCCCTCCTATTGGCAGGAAGGGAAGCCTGCGCTCTCCGGCTTTACCCATCGCGTCATCGCCGACGCCCAAAGCCTGGTCCTGGCGCTGCAATCGGGCGAGATCGATGCCTCCAACTATCCAAACCCGGCCGCGAAGGACCAGTTGGAGAAGAACAAGAACCTCAAGATCCTCGTTCCCCCGTTCGCCTCGCCCAATGGCTGGATGTTCAACGCCGCCAACGAGCACCTCGCCAAGAAGGAGGTGCGCCGGGCGATCGCGATGTCGCTCGACACCAAGCAATTCGCCGCCGACGCACTGCTCGGTCTCGGCAAGCCGGGGCTCGGGCCGATTGCTCCAGACAGTTGGGCCTTCGATCCGACCTTGAAACCGATTCCGTTCGATCCGGCGACCGCGAAGCAGATGATCGCCGACGCCGGATCGGCTGGAGCGAAGATCCGCTTCCTGGTCAATCAAGGCAACGTCCTGCGCGAGGACTGGCTGACCTACACCCAGCAAGCGTTGAAGGAGGTCGGCATCGAGGTCGTGCCCGAGGTGATGGAGTATGCCGCCCTGAGCGACCGGGTCACCGGCAGCAAGGACTACGATGCGTGTGGCGTCGACTTCGCCGGAGTCACCGCGGAGCCAAGCGAGCTCTCGGAGCAGTTCTCCTCCGATTCCCCCGGCAACTACATGAACTACAAGAACCCCGCGCTCGACGCCCTCCTGGCGAAGGCGAAGGGAACGCTCGACGTCGCGCAGGCGAAGCCGATCTACGCCCAGATCCAGCAGATCATCATGGACGAGGTACCGATGCACTTCGCCTGGTACCGGCCCTACCTGCACGCGGTCGACACACGCTTCACGAACTACACCGAAAGCGCCGCCTACGGTCTGTTCCAAACGCTCGAGGACTGGAAGGTCACCGGCTAACGAGGTCGGAGGTCGGAGGACGGAGGTCGGGAGTCGGAGGAGGGTGGCCCGTTCCCTCCACTGCCCGTGATCACCGCGCGGCACCCGTCCCCTCTGACTTCTGACTTCTGACTCCTCCGACCTCCGACCTCCGACCCCGTCGTAGGAGCGCGAGCGATGCGCAGCGGCACCTGGGCCTATCTCATCCACCGCGTCGTCTTTCTCGTTCCCCTGCTCATCGGTCTCAGCCTAATCATGTTCGGACTCATCCACGCCGCGCCTGGCGACCCCGTTGTCGCCTTGATCGGCCCCCAGGCTGCCGCGAATCCGGAGTTCATCGCCCAGGCGAGGCGCAATCTTGGTCTCAACGAGCCACTGCCGGTGCAGTACCTCCGCTGGCTCGGCAAGCTGGTCCGGGGTGACCTCGGCACGGCCTACACCTTCAACAACAAGCCGGTTCTGACCCTGATCGGCGAGCGTTTTTGGGGCACGATTCAGCTCCAGGGGATCGCCCTCGGTCTCGGATTGGGGTTGGCGATCCCGATCGGGATCATCTCCGCGACACGCCAATACTCCGCGCTCGACAATACCGTCACCGTCGGCTCCTTCCTCGGTCTGGCGCTGCCGAACTTCTGGCTGGCGCTGCTGCTCCAGGTCTGGCTGAGCGTCCAGCTTGGGTGGTTGCCGACTATCAGCACCGCCCAGGCCGAGGCGCCGCTTTCCGAGCGCTGGCGCTACTTCGTGATGCCGGTTATCGTCCTGGCCCTGCCGAACATCGCCTATTTCGCCCGTTTCATGCGCTCGGCGATGCTGGAAGTCATCCACCAGGATTATGTCACCGTCGCCCGCGCCAAGGGACTTGGCCCTCATCCCGTGCTTTATGGACATGCCCTTCGCAACGCGCTGATCCCGATGATCACCGTCGTCGGTCTTCAACTCCCCCGCATTCTCAGCGGCGCCGTGATCATCGAGCAGATCTTCGCCTGGCCGGGGCTTGGGCTCCTCGCCTACGACGCCATCGGCCGCCGCGACTATCCCGTGATCCTCGGAGTGACGATGCTGACCGGCGCCGCCGTCATGGTTGTCAACCTGGTCGTCGACGTCGTCTACGCCCTCGTCGATCCCCGCATCTCCGTCGGCGGGACGGCGTGAGGGCCAGGGCCGCGTTGCGCGAGGCGTCCCGGAACCGCGACCATGTGCCCGCCGACCAATGCCCGGCTTCCGCCATGGCCCCAGGCACGCGCCAACCCTCCGGACCTCGCGGCTGAAAGGAGCAGGTGATGGTCGAGGCTAACGCTGATCTGCAGCCGCCACCCAGGCAGAGGACCGCCATCGCCACTCCTGATGCTCCGCGGAGTACCAGGGTGCCCCTGGAGGCGGGGGCAGCAGAGCCACGCCGCCTCGTGATCTTCCGCAGCTTCCTTCAGAATAAGCTCGCGGTCGCGGGTCTCGTGATCATCGTCCTCTTCTACCTGACCGCGCTCGGCGCTCCCCTCATCTCCCGCTACGCCTACGACGCGATTCAACCCGGTATGCGCGACACCCCACCCTCGGCGGCCCACTGGCTCGGCACGGACCGCTCCGGCCGCGACGTCTATGCGCGGCTGATCAAAGGCGGACAGGTTTCCCTGGCGGCCGGGTTCGCCGCCGTCGCGATCATCATGACGATCGGCATTGCCCTCGGCAGTGCCGCCGGCTTCTTCGGCGGCTGGGTCGATGCGGCGATCATGCGGGTGACCGATATCCTCCTCGCCGTCCCGCTGATCCTGCTCCTGATCACCGCCGCCGCGCTCTTTTCACCGGGGCTCGGCACCACCATCGTCGTCATCGGTCTCTCAGCCTGGCCGGGTGCCGCCCGTCTAATCCGCGGTCAAACGCTGGCTCTCAAAGGACAGGAGTTCGTCACCGCTGCCCGCGCCGCCGGCGCGACGCCAGCCCGGATCATGACCCGTCACATTTTCCCGAACGCCCTCGCCATTATCATCGTCGAAGCGACCCTCTGGCTCTCGTACGCCATCCTCCTCGAAGCGAGCTTGAGCTACCTTGGGCTCGGCGTTCAGATCCCGACCCCCTCCTGGGGCAATATGCTCCAGGACGGTCAACACGAGCTCCTCTTCGGCGCCTGGTGGCTGACTCTCTTCCCTGGTCTCGCTATCTTTCTGACCGTCCTCGCCTTCAACTTGATGGGTGACGGACTGCGAGACGCCTTCGATCCCCGGCATCGTGGCCGCTAGCGGGTTAAACACGAACCCGGCCTCAATGGGCCGGGCACGTGCGGGAAGGGGAGGGGTGGAGCGTAGGGACGCTCCAGGGACTCTAGGAGAGGGCGCCGGTTAGGGGACGGCGCGCTCATATAGGTCTACGCCGAAGGCGCGAAGTTGGATTCATCGCCTCGCTCGAGTCCCCAATCCGCCACCAGTAATCCCCACTCGCTCGTCGCGCCCCACTCGTCGGCGTCGCCCTCTTCGACGCCCCGCGCGGTCAGCGGCGCACCGTTCCCCGAGCCCCTCGCCCCCTGCGGCTCCCTGGTTCCCCCTGCTATCGGCGCGCCAGGAACTCGCCCGCAACCCAGCCCGGAGGCGCGTCGTGGCCGGAGACGCCGAGGGCATACCACGAGTACCCATCGGCCGCGACCGGACCATCAGCAATCGCCCCTCCGTCCCTGGAGCCAAAACCATGATGATGGCAGCTCCAAGACCGGGGCCCGTCCGGTAGTTCAGCGCGTCCGTGGTCACCACGAGGGTGCCGGCCGTTAAACCATCGTCCATGCAGAATTGGTCGGTACACGCCCCGCCGGCCGGCGCGCAGGTGCTGCAGCTCCAGTTGCAGCAAAACTCGCCGGGGCCGCAGGTCACCTGGTTGCAGGGCTCGCCCGGCACCTCGCCGCAGAATTGGGCCGTACAGAACCCGCCGAGCGGCGCGCAAATGCCACAGCTCTCGTTGCAGCAGTAGTCCCCCGCACCACAAATCACGCCACCGCAGGCTTCCCCGCCCGATAACGGGGTCTCCTGAGCCTGTGCTCCACGCCGCAGGCTTCCAACGCCGAGTCCGCCGACGGCCGCTGCCATGAGTCCGCGAAGCACCCGCCGCCTCGACGCGCCACTACGCAAGGCGCGCGTCACATTGTCAAACCGCTGGTCGTCCATGGTCTCTCCCCCTCCCAAAGCCCCTACCTGGCGCAACGCGGTCCCAGACCGAAACCGTGGCCAACAACGCTTCCCGAGCGAGCCGCCCGCAACAGCCCACCCTCTTCCTCTCATCCAACGCCCCGCCACCGACCAGCGTTTCATCTGCGGCCCGCCCGTGCCAACGCTCGATGGCGACCATGCAAACCCGCGTTAACCGATCGCCTGCCATCCATCGCGGAACGCCCAGCTATTGGTCGCCGGTGCCAATATGGGTGACCGGGCCATCGGCGAGGTGGCAATCGTCCGATGCTCGACCCGCACCGTCGGCGTCTCGGTGTTCGCGTCCATCTCCAGCACCGACACCTCGTGCGGCGGCTCGATCAACCCCGCGCAGCCGATCTGGAGCAGCGATCCCACCGCCACCGCGTCGCGGACATGGAGATGACCGTGGACGACCACGGTCGGCGCCTGTCGCGCGAGCATGGTCGTGACCAAACCCCGCTGATCATCGAAGTCGCCCGCATAGGGCAGTCCAGCCGCCGTCACCTCCCGTTCTCGTGACACGACCGGGAAATGACTGAGGACGACAACCGGCTCCGTTCCCCACTCCGCAACGGGAAGGCTCCTAAGCAACCATCCTGGATCGTACCCACCCCCCGCGATCGGCAACCCGACCATCCGAATACCACCCACCTGCTGTCCGGCCGCGCCCGCCATGGTCACGGAATTCGCCAGCCAGCGGCTCGTGCGCTCGGCGAGGGCGGCGAAGCCCTCGTCATGATCGTGGTTCCCGGCCACCAGCAGCGTCGGCAGACCAGTCTCCGCGATCAGGTCGAGCCCCCGCCGCAGCGACGCCGGATCGCCGCCGTTGGTCAGGTCGCCGAGCATCGCGATGGCGTCGACCCGCTGATCGACGAGATCCGCCAGGGCGCGCCGCAGATGATCCGTGGCCCGGTCGAAGTCGAACGCGTTGTGCCATAAGCCGGGAGGAGCCCCCTCGGGAGCCAAGTGCGAATCGGTCACGATCCCCAGTCTCACGGCATTCCCCCATCTCCGATCACGATCCACAACGGGTATGTCTCCATGATCTCGCTATCGTACTCTGTTGCCACCTTCGAATCCCCGTTACGAGGTGCCAGGGCGGGACCCGCGGCCGGGTGGCGACAAGATCGCATCGCGGCGAACCAGCATCCGCCGCTCAACCCCAGGGTCACAGCTCCTCGATGCCACTGCCTCGGGTCAGGTTCTCGAACCGGCTGACGCCATCGACCTCGCTGATCCGCCAGACCTCGTCGAAGATCGACGACAGGCGGACATCCTCGACGTGGCTGATGATGAAGAGCTGGCGAAAGGCGTCCGTGCTCGCGGTCAGCAGCCCGAGCGTCGCCAGCACCTGCGCCCGGCGATCCTGGTCGAGTGAGCCGAAGACCTCGTCCAGCACCAGAAAGCTCGGCGGATGCGCAGCCTGCCCGCCGACGAGACGCGAGAGGGCGAGGCGGGCCGCCAGCGCCGCCACGTCGCGCTCCCCGCCCGAGAAGGCGTCGACCGGGAAGCGTTCGTCATCGTCGAAGATCGTCAGCCCGTAGTTCTCGTCGAACTCGACCCGGTCGTACTTCCCCTCGGTGATCGCTCCCAACAGCTCGCCGGTCTGGTCCGCCATCTGCGGTGTCACCCGACCAGCCACGTACTGATCGAAGTGCGTGAACTCCCGGTACATTCGCTCCAGCTCGTCGGCTTCCCGGCCCCGCGCCTCGGCCCGCTCGGCCAAAGCGGCGACACGCGCCTGTTCCGCCAGCAGATCGTCCCGCGCCTGAACGGCGTCCCGCAGCGCGGTCTGGGCCGCGCTCTGCGCCTGGCCGGCCGCGCGCTCGGCGTCGAGAGCCGTCTCCTCGGCGGTCGTCGCGTGGGCCAGCGCGGCCGGATCAAACGCCAGCGCGGCGCGATCGGCTTCGATCCGGGTGATGTCAGCGGCGAGCCGTTCGAGATCGGCGACGGCCGTTGCCCGGTCGGTCTCGTGTCCGGGTCGCCGCGCCATCTCGGCGTCCAGTTGGACGATCTGCGCCGCGGCCTTCTGCGCCTCGATTAGGGCGTTCCTGGCGGCATCATGCGCGGCGGGATCGTAGTCGACGGGACCGAGGGCGGCGAGCCTCTGCCTCGCCTGATCCGCCTCGTCCGACGCGCGACGCGCGTCGTCCCCCAGACGGCGCAGGAGCGGGAGGGTGCGATCGAGACGTTGCAGCAGATCGGCCCGCGCCTGCGCCTGAGCAACGCTTTCGGGCGTCGGATCGGCGTCGAGCCCGACCCGGGCCAGAAATTCGGTACACTCCTCGGCGATGCGCTCGTGTTTCTCGGCCGCCTCCCGCTCCATCGGGAGCCCCTGGGCGATCCGGCCATCGATCCCGATCACCTTGCGCGACAGAGCGAGGGCCGCCGTCTCGGCCCGTTCAGCGGCAGCGGCTTCCGTTTGCGCTTGCGCCTGCTTCCGTCCCTGCTCCGCCTCATCCTCCCGCTGGGCGGCGATTCCCTCCTCAAGGGTGAGGATGACGAAGGCCGCCTCGGCCTCGCCTAAAGGTCGGCCGCAGGTGGGGCAGGCTTCTTTAGCCGCGGCCGTCCGCAGCAAGTGGACCGTTTGCTCCACCTTCCGGCGACTGGCCGCGACGGCCTCGGCGGTGGCGCGCGCCGTCTCTTCCTCTCGCTGGGTGGCCTGCCGCTCCTTTCGTGCACGGGCGATCGTCACGTCCGGGTCACCGCCATTAAGGAGAGCGCCGCGCTGGGCGCGGAGGTCATCGAGGACAGCGCGATACTTGTCGAGGGTGGCCTTTGCCTCCAGCCGATCCTCGACCAGCCGCCGGCAGACGGCCAGCTCGCTGGCACGCTCGCAGACATCTTCGACGTCGAGCGCCGCGACCACCCCAGCTAAACGCTCCGCCCCCGCGATGGGATTAGCCGCATCGGCCGCGGTCCACGTCCAGCCCGTGATTGCCCGCGCGCCCTCGCCCTCGTCAGCGACGACTTTTTTCAGCTCCCCGCCCACGTTGCCGTAGGTCTGTTCCGCGCGCGAGACATCCTCGTCGAGGCGCTGACGGCGGAGGTGCCGCTCCCGGAGGGCATCCAGCGTCAGCAGGGCTGTTGCCCGCTCCGTCTCGGTGGCGGCCACCGGCAGCAACGCCGCCCGCGAGGCGGCCGCCTCGTCCAACCGACGCAACGCGGCCTCGGCGGCTTGAAGTCGCGCCCGTGCGGCTTGATCGTCCCCACCTACGCGCGCCAGCTCCTGCCCGAGGGCGGCATCGCGACGTTGGAGCTCCCGCCAGCGGCCAAGGTCGGCCCGAGCCATGGTGTACGCCTCGCGGGCGGCGACGAAACGGGCGGCGGCCATCTCCGCCGCGCGCTCCTGCTCGGCGATGGTCCCCTCGACGGTCGCGCGCTCGGCTGGGAAGTCGCGGCCAGCCGAGTGCTCAGCGAACTGGAGAGCGAGGCTGCCCGCCTCGGCCCGGGCCTGGGTCCGATCGTCACCAATCAGCCGTTGCGCCTCCCGGATCGTCTCCAGACCGAGCAGCCGGCCAACCTCCCGGCGCCGATCCGTTTCCTTCAAGTTGCCGAAGAAGCTCAACTCTTTCTGGCGGGTGAAGAAGGTCGAGACGAAGGCGCGATGGCTGAGGCCGATCAACTGCCGGGCGACGTAATCGGTCACTTGCCGCGAGCCCTGGACGATCGGCGCGTCCGGCCGGTCCTCGCGATAGATCTCACCACTGGCGACGCCCCGCTTCAGCGACCGCTCGACGACGTAGCGGGTGCCGTCGTTCGGTTCCTCCAGAACCACCCGGACCCGGGTCTGACCGACGCCGGCGCGCGGCGGCACCTCGGCGTTCGCAATCGTCGAGGGGTTATAGAGGCACCACTCAATCGCCTCGAAGAGGGTCGTCTTGCCGACGCCATTGGCGCCGATGACACCGACGATGCCGCTCGCCGGAAGCTCGATCCGGTGCTCCCCGACATACTGCTTGTAATTTTGGATCTCGAGCACTGCCAGGATCACGCCGCGGGGTCCTCGCCAGAGGCGGCTTCGGCGGATTGCATCGCCTCCGTCAGGGCGCGCTCACCACGCGCCCGGAAGGCCCCGGCGAATGGCGTGTCGTAGGTCTGCCGCTCAACCTGCTCGTCGACGAAAACGCCGAAGAGCGACCGCAGATCGGCGAGCGGGGTGTCGCCGCGCGCGCCTTCGAAGCCCTTCAGCAGATCGGCCGGCGAGTAGAGCTGCAGCGTCCAGACCAGATCGCCCACTTCCCGCCGCAGAATCGCCTCCGTCTCCCGCCGGATCGGCCGCGGCGTCTTCTGCAGCTCGATCCGCACTATTCCGTCCGGCATCTCCAGCGCCCGCACCCGATCGAGGACTAAATCGGCCAGCTCCCGCGCGTCCCGCCCGTCGCCATCAATGGGATGCAGCGTCTTCATCGGGCGGACCGCTAGATCGACATGCGTTACCGCCGGCGCCTCACCGGGGTCTCCAAGCTCGGCGATGACGAAGCCCGGCGTGACTTCCTCGTCGCCCCAGCCGATCCGCTCCGTGCTACCGCTGTAGAAGGCGTTGTGCCCCTGGTCGCCCCAGATATGGTAATGACCGAGGGCGACGTAGTCGAAACCGGCATCGAGCAAGCCACCACGCAAGTTCTCCTCGCCTGGCTCGTGCTGCCCCCGCAGCTTGACCCCGGGAGCCAACCCGTGCGTGACGAGGACGTTGCGCCGCCCGAGCTCGGGAAACACGATCGGTGGATTGGGGTTCGTCAACGCCCCATGCGGCACCGCTTGAACGGTCAGGTTCAGCGCGTCGAAACGCAACTCACCAACTTCGTAGCCAGCAATGAAGTGGATGCCGGGCAGCGCCATCTCCAGCAGACCGAAGACCGAGCCAGTGGTCCGAAGCCGGGGGGTGTCGTGGTTGCCGCCGATCACGAGGCAGGGAATGCCCGAGGCCTCAACCCGGCGCAACTGGCGAACGAAGCAGCGCAGCGCCGACCACGACGGTCGGGTGTGGTGAAAGACGTCTCCGGCATGAACGATCAGATCGACGTCGCGCGCTAGGATGCCGTCGATCGCTCCCTCGAAGGCGCGCTCGATATCGACCGCGCGCTGGTTGCGCCCGCTCTCTGGATCGGCCCGGCCGAGGGCGCGGTAACCGAGGTGTGTATCAGCCAAGTGCGCGAGGCACAACGGTCGCGTCGTCATCGTCGCGCGAATTGTAGCGCCGAGAGGATGGCCCCGCCTGAGCCTCGCCGGAACATGAAAGCGGTGATTCCCGCCAGACCGAAAGCGTGCCACCGTGGGCCGCGGCGACTCGCCTCATCCATCATACAGGCGAGACGCCAACGGCGGTCAGCCAGCCCCGTCGCACCACGGAACGAGTCTCTTGCGAATGCCCGCGCCTCGTCGTTCGTCACCCACCCACCCGGCTGCGTACGCGGCGGATCGCGTCCTGGGTCATCAGCCAGGGATCAGTCCGGCTGTTGCCGTTGCCGCCGCGGGCAAGGAGACTCCGCTCGATTACGTGCAGGATCGTGTCGACATCGCGCGGGTCGAGTCCATCAGCCACGGTCCTGACCTCGTGCTTGGACGGCGCGCGGTCCCCCATGTGGCGCTGCAGCAACTTGAACAGCCCATCGCCAACGTGAGCGCCGGGCCGGGCAGCAGCATCGTCCGCGTTGAACACGCGCTGACCAGCCATGCCCGGAATCGTCGGCGGGTACGGAAAGGCCCCGAAGAGAGGCGCCCGGAAGTGGGCGTGGCGGACCAGCAGCCGCCCTTTCGGCAGGCCGAGCAACTCGGCCTTGACCGTTTCCGACAGCGAGCGGTAGGCGGCGTTCGTCAACTCTTCATCACCCACCCGACCGTAGAGGGATGTCCCGCAGTTTCCCAGAATCTCGTCGTCCACCTTGGACCGGAATTGCTGGGCGCCGAAGAGGACGACGTTGAGGTGCCGCCCCCGGGCGGCAATGTCAACCAACGTATCGCGCAAGCCACCCTGGCCACCGCCTGGAGCGTACTTATTCAGCTCGTCGACAAAGACGATCACCTTGTCGACCCCCAGCTTCTCCTGCTCGGCCCTTCGCCAGACCTCTCGGATCACCGAGCTGACCAGCAATTCCTGGACGTCGGTGTTGCAGCCGGCGATATCGACGACCCGCAGCTCCTGATCGGAGAAGGCGTCATCCACTCTCGGCAGCGATCCGTACTCGACCAGACTGCGTGAGAGGAGACCACCAAACTTCTCGGGCAGCGAGTTGAACCGGTTCCGCGCCTTGGCGATCGTGAACTTGTGATGGTTGCGCCAGTCGCTCGGCGCTGGCTCCTGAGCGAAGTAGTCGTCGATCTCCTCGAACAGGGCGTTGAGCTGGTGGAGGGAGGCGATGCCTCGCTGCCGGAGCTCATAGACGAACCCCGAGAGCTTGTCGTCGAGGTCCGCGCGGTCGAAGACCTTGTGCGGCTGCCGCAGCAGCGGTTCCAGCGGCCAGAGAATCGGGAAGACGATCCCCTCCGCTTCCGCCGGCCGCGTCCGCAGCGTATTCAGCGCCGCCGCCTGCCGCTCCCGATCCAGGTAAACGGCGTGGCTCCCTTTTGCCTCGGGGGCTTGCCCCGGCTTGAACGGGGCGAAGATGCGGAAGTTGGCGAAAGGCGACGCCTCCAGACGGAGCGCCTCGTAGGCCGCCTCATCCTCCGCGCGCAGGCCGTTGGCGCGGGCCGCGGCGTACGCCTCCTCCATCCCCGGCTCGGGGTGGGCCGGCTTGTCGAGCCAGAGCAAGTCGGGGCCCTTGACGTTGAACATCAAGGCCGCGACCTTTTGCCCCTCCCGCCGCATGTTCTGAAAGACGGCGCTGGTCAAGAACAGGGCGTGACTGGTTTTCGTCGCCAGACCAGATTGTCCCGTCCAGTTGGCGTGACCTGCCTCCGGGCCGAGCAGGTAGTCGCCATCGAGCCAGATCGGCGCTCGCTGGAAGACGACGTTTCCACGCTCGTCGCGCCGTGTGTTCCCCGCGGCGTCGCGTTCAGCGTTGCCATTGGTATGCATCAGGGCCGGAATCGACACTCCGCTGAAGTTGTCCCGGTCGAGCGCGAACTCGATCGCGGCCGGCGTCGCGAAGTAGACGGGCCCGCTAACCGGCGGCCGGTGAGAATCGACGTCCGGCCGGAGGTGCTTCGTGGCCAGCACATTGACCGTGAAGACGAGGATCTCCGGCCGCCGCGTCGCCAGCTCGGCTTCCAGCGCCTCCTCGCCATGGCGATCGAAGTAGTCGTCGAGGAAACTCTGGAGATCGGAAAAGCGCCTTGGCTCATCCACCACGCCGACGACCGCCGCCTCCTCCGAGAACGCGACGACGATATGCCCGACGTCGAGCGACCGCGCCTCATCCGCCGCCCAGATACAAAAAGCGTGCGCGCCGGCCGGTTCGCGCTCGCTCCCCACGACCCGCCCAATCGGCCCGGTTCGCTCGTCGATCAGGTCGGAAAAGACCTCGTTCAACGTCGCGGCAACCGTGGGACCCGTGTCGTCGCCCTCGCGTTCGGCCACGATCCGCGGCTCATCGATCACGGTCGCCATCGCTACCACTCCTGGCCTGAATGTCCCTGATACCATACCGCGCCCGTCGTCACCCTCAGTCCTCAGTCCTCAGTCCTCGCTCACCCACCCGGCCATCCCCGGGTGTCCGCTTCTAGGCACCGTTTCAGGATCCGCTCCAGGTAATGGACCGGGTAGAGCAGCGTCGCCCACCGGGCGTCGGCCGTCGCGCGCGGGGTCCGCTCAGCCATCAGCCAGGCGGAGAGCTCGTCAATCCGCGTCGTCTCGCGGACATCCGGTCCGGCCTCGATGCGGATCAGGGCGTGCTGGGCGTCGAGACCGGCAGCATCCCACAAGCGCAGGTACCAGAGCGTGCGCGCGTCCGGGCCGGGCCCGTCGCTGTCGTGATCGAGCCCGACACCGCGGTAGCGATCGGTCGGGCAAAAGGCGGTCGTCCGGTGACCCGGCGCCAGATTGAGCAGCGTCTCAGCATCCGACCCACCGAGATAGGCGTCATTGAACTGCTTGACCAATCCAATCGCTCGCGGCACCACGGCGTGCAAACGACCATCGACCACGATCCAACCGTCATCGAGACCGCGAGCCTGGTCAGTCGCCCAGGACTGGAGAAGATTTTGCTCCAGTTGGTCGCGCACCTGGCGCGCCCGCTCGTAGGCGAGCTCGACCAGTCGGCCGTAATCGCCAGCGGCGATCGCGTACTCGTCATCCTCGACGATCTTCTCCAGGGGATCGGCGACGGTCATGCCCCTGGCGTCGATCCGGCGAAGCAACTCGGCGAGCTGACCAGCGGCCAGGCGGCGCGGAATCAGCCAGGCATGTTCCAGCCTGAGCGTGCCAGGGACGATCGCGCACCGGCCATCATCGTCGCGGACCAGGACCGCCGCCGCCGCAACGGTCGCCGCGACCGGCACCAGACCGCACCGCCAGACGAGAAACGTCCGCTGCGCTCCGTCGAGAAAATAGCGGAGTCGGGACGCGTTCGCGGCGAATCCCGGGACGCGCCGGGCCTCGATCGGTCCCTCCAGCGGCTCGATCCCCGCCGGACGCGACGTCGATCGGCTTCCCAGGTCGGGGACGCCCACCATCTCCAGCTCAAGCGACCGCGCCCGGCGCATATCCGCCATCGCGACGCCGTCGCGGCTCAGCTCGGCATGAAGTTGCGCGACGCGCGTCGCAAAGGTTGCGGAGGAACTCACCAGCCACTTGCTCCAACGACGAGCGCATTCTATAGGCGCCCGAGGTGTACGGACACGGCGAACGGGCGTTCAGTATAGCGCATGGGGAGGGGGCGGAGGGCGCGTCGCGCCCGGCACGTGCGGACCCGAGCGGTTAGGGACAGGGTTGAGCCATCTCCGGCACGGTCACGAAATGGTACCCCTTCGCCTGCAGGCGATCGATGATCCACGGCAGGGTAACCGCCGTCGATTTCGCGCTGGCCGGGGCATCCAGATGGAACTCGACGATCGCGCCGTCAGAGATATTCGGCACGACGTGCTCGAAGACGACGTTAGGATCGGCCCCAAAGTCCCAATCGTCCGCGGGCAGCGTGTAGGTCACAGGGAGATAGCCGGCCCGCGCGATCAGGCCGCGAACGCGCTCATCCATCGCCGCCGCGTAGGCGGTGAAGTAGGGCTGCGGCGCCTCACCGATCGCCCGCTCGATCGCCGCGCTGGCCGCCCCGATATCCTGCTTCACCGCGTCGTCGCCGCGCTTCGTCAGTTCCAATCGCTGATCCCCATGGCTGCCAATCGGGAAGCCGGCGGCGTCGATCCGCTTTAACAAGTCGGGATGCTCGGTGGCCCACCACCCCATCGCGAAGACGGTCGCCGGGATGTTCTTGGCCTTGAGGGCATCGAGGATCTCCAGGTGCGAGTCGTAGCCGACACCGACGTTGAAGATCAAGGCGACCCGATTGCAGCCGGGCGTCCCCTGGCTCAATTCCGGCGTGTGATCGGGCGTGGCGATATAGAGACCATAGGCGAACCCCGTGGCGCCGCCCCAATCGACCGGCAGGAAGCCATCGATCTCCTGACCGGTGATGGTGATCCGCTCGCCAAGCAACGCGACCGCCCGGACCGCGCAAACGGGTCGCGGACAGGCGCGGATGTTCACGCCGTCTACGCCAACGACGCTGCCCTGGATTGCCGCCGGCGCGGGCTTCGGTGGATTTTGAGCGGCGCCGGCGATCGCGGGCACCAGGGACAAAGCCCCGACGAGCACCACCAAACGACGGAACCGGCCAGGGGTCATTGGCGAGCAGTCCTCATGAGGCGGGTAGCGAAGCACCACGCCGGTCACCGGGGCGGATCGAGTCCAGTCGGCGGGGCCGTTGCCAGCGTTCAAACGGCGGTCCTTCCCCGACCGCCGTCCGCGGGGATATACGGACGGTAGCAGACCGGATACCGCCCGGTCAACGAGCGGTCGAGATACGGAGCAAGCCACCTACCGCAGCCCGCGCGACTCGATCCGGCCCAGTTACCTTCCCAGCCCCGCGTCGAACGGCGACGCCGGAACCCAACCAACATCTCGTCGGAGGAGTTCGTTGGCGGGTACGGGTCCGGCCGGGTCGCCCAATATCCGGCAAACGACCAGGGCGGTGAGCGCCTGCCCCAAGAGCGAGAATTGCGGCTCACGCGCCAGGGGCGGTGCTACACTCTCGCTCACTCCACTCCGTTCACGATGTGGGGAGCGCGGTCTTCAACAGATGCGGCGACGGGGCAGGCGAGTCCCTTCGTCGCCATCCGCGGTCTCTCCAACCGCTTCCTCGACCGCAGCGCGGATTAGAACAGCGTATCGAACCGCCTCCTCGGCGCATCGTCCCTGTCCGCTCGACCGCCGTTGACGCGCTCGTCCACAATCCAGGAGCCACGCCATGGCCACGACCAAGCCGATGACTGCCGCGGACTTGATCGCGCTGCCGGACGACGGCTGGCGCTACGAGCTGATCGAAGGGGTACTGCACCGGATGGCGCCCGCGGGAGCCGAGCACGGCGAGATTGGCATCGAGTTAGGCCGGCACCTTGGAAACTACGTGATTCCGCGCGGCTTGGGGCGAGTTTATGGTGCCGACACGGGATTTTTCCTGTCTCACGACCCCGAGACGTTAGTCGCGCCGGACGCCGCTTTCGTGCGCGCGGAGCGCCTGCCACCTCGCTCCGAGCGAACGGGCTACATGGACCTCGCCCCTGACCTCGTCGTCGAAGTCGTCTCTCCCACAGACGCGCAACCAGACGTCGATGCCAAGATCAGCCGGTATCTCGCGGCCGGCGTTCGCCTCGCCTGGGTGGCCTATCCGAAGCGGCGGACGGTCCAAATTCACACGCCAAGCCACCCCCCACGTGAACTGGCTGAAGGCGATACGCTCGACGGCGCCGACGTGCTACCCGGCTTCCGGCTGACCGTCGCCGACGTTTTCCGGTAGCCGGCATCGCTCATTTGGTTTAGGGAGTGCCTATACCAGCGACCGAGCGTTGACGCCGATCTAGACCCATGGTACACAGACGGCGCGATGACCTTCGCGGCAACGACCGGACCGACGCATTCGCCTCGACTTCCCAGGAGGAGAGGAACGGCTCATGCGGCGACGGTGTCTGCCCGGTGCTTGTCCGCCGAACCCCTTCATCAGGAGACCATCGATGCTCTCCCAAGTACACCGGCCGCGCGTCGCCCCCGCTAGGTGGGGCACGTGGAACACAATGCTCGCCGGTCCCCTCGCTCTCGATCGTCCCGCGGCAATTGGGCCAACCATAGGCCATCCGGAGAACGCTGACCGATCGCCGGCCCCCTCCCCGAGAGGAGCGAGCGCGTGACAGACGGTTTGGACCGGTCAGAGATCATCGAGCTAGCGCGCGACGTGATCCGGAAAGATGCCGCGGCCGTCCTTGCCGCGGCGACGGCGCTCGACGGTGGCTTCCTTGCAACGGTCCAGTTGCTGCTGGCCTGCTCCGGCAAGGTGTTAGTGACCGGCATGGGGACTTCAGGATCAACGGCTCAACGAATCGCCCACCTTCTCTCCGTCAGCGGTACGCCCGCCCTCTTCACTCACGCGGCCGATGGTCTCCACGGCGGGCTCGGCGCGGTCACGGCGAACGACGTGATTGTCGCCATCTCGAAGGGCGGCGAAAGTGATGAGCTGAACGAGTTTGCCCGCCGGGCCAAAGAGCGCGGCGCTCCTATCGTCGCGATGACTGCCGATCGAGATTCGACCCTGGCCAAGCTGGCCGACGCGGTCGTGGTCATCGAGACCCCGCCCGACACCGACCCCGGCGGCATGATCGCCATGGGGAGCGCCCTCGCCGCCTGTGCCGTCGGCGATACCCTCGTCGTCGTGCTGATGGCCTTGCGCCAGTATCCCTGGCAGAGTTTCGAGTTCACGCACCCCGGCGGTGCGGTCGGTAAGAGCATCGAGCAGCGCCAGCAGACAACCGCGGAGACAGGGGCTAGCTAATGCCGGTCGTCGCCGGGATCGATTCGTCAACCCAGTCCTGTACCATCGTGCTCCGGGATGCCGATACCGGCGAGACCATCGCGTCCGCGTCTGCCCCCCACCCCCCGACAACCCCTCCCGCCAGCGAGCAGCATCCGCGAGCGTGGTGGCAGGCGATGGAGCAGGCCTTCGCCCAGCTTCCGACCGGTGATGTTCAGGCCCTCAGCATCGGCGGGCAGGGCCATGGTCTCGTCGTCGTCGATGCCGCCGGTCAGGTCGTCCGCCCAGCCAAGCTGTGGAACGACACCACGTCCGCGCCGGAAGCCCGCGAACTTGTGGCCCACCTCGGACCCGCCGCCTGGGCGGAACGCACCGGGAGCGTTCCAGTCGCCGCCTTCACCATCACCAAGCTCCTCTGGCTGCGCCGACACGATGCCGATTCCTACGCCCGCCTGCACCGCGTCATGCTGCCGCACGACTGGCTGAACTACCGGCTCACCGGACGCCAGGCCACCGACCGCAGCGATGCCTCAGGGACGTGCTACTTCTCCCCGGCCGCGGGCACATACGATCTGGATTTGCTTGCGCTCGTCGATGGCGACCGCGACTGGGCACCCGCCTTGTCGTCCGTCACGCCGCCCGACGAGGCGGTCGGTGGCATCACCGCGTGGACGGCCGAACAGCTTCACCTCCCACCCGGGGCGCTCGTTGCGGCGGGTGCGAACGACAACCCCGCAAGCGCCCTCGCCTTCGGCCTCCGGACCGGCGATTTACTCGTCTCCCTCGGCACGTCAGGTACCGTCTTCAGTCCCCATCCCACTCCCGTCGCCGACCCATCGGGCGCCGTCAACGGCAACGCCGATGCGACCGGTGCGTTCCTCCCCTTAATTTGCACCTTGAACGCCACCAAAGTCACCGATCTCGCCGCCCGCTTGCTCGGCGTCAGCCACGACCAGCTAGCCGATCTCGCGCTGGCCGCCCCGTCTCGTCCCGATCGCGCCATCCTCCAACCCTTCATCGATGGCGAGCGCGTGCCCGACCGCCCCGCGGCCCGTGGTCTCCTCGCCGGCATGCGCTCCGATATGAGCCGGGAAGAGCTAGCGCGCGCCGCCTTTGAAGGCGTGCTGTTCGGACTCTACGAGGGACTCTGCGCGCTGGAACGAGTCGGTGTCCAGACCAATGGCCGCCTCCTCGTCACCGGTGGTGGCGCCCGGTCTCCCGCCTATCGCCAGTTCCTCGCCGACATCTTTGACCGTCCGGTCCATTACGTCGACGTTGGCGACTCGGCGGCGGTTGGCGCGGCGGTGCAGGCTGCGGCGGTCCTGTCGGGCGCTCGCGTCAGCGACGTCACCGTCGCCTGGGCTCCCACACCCAAGGTCGTCGCTGAGCCCCGCGCCGGTGAGCGCACGGATGAAGTCCGCGAGCGCTATCGACATCTCGTCCGCACGGAGGCTCTCGATGCCTAGGCGGCGCCTGCCGGAGGAGGCCGGGATCTTTCTCGTCCTCGTTATCGTCCTGATCGTCCTCGGTGCGCTCTCTCCATCCTTCCGCACTGTCTCCAACGGCTTGACGCTGCTTCTCAACGGCTCCGTCATCGCCTTCCTCGCGCTTGGCCAGACCTTTGTCCTGCTGACCGGCGGCATCGATCTCTCCACCGGCGCGAACGTCGCAATGACCGGTGTTCTCGCTCCGTTACTGATGGAAAAGGGCCTTCCCTGGCCAGTCGCCGCCGTCCTCGCCTTAACGGCGGGCGCGCTCCTCGGGGCCCTCAACGGGGCCATCATCCACTACGTCAAAATTCCGGCCTTCATCGCGACCTTCTCGACCATGGGCGTTGCCTCGAGTATCCCGCTGATCATCACCGGCGCAAACTCCATCACCGTGATCGACGCGGGTTTCGCGGTGGTCGGTCAAGGCCGCATCCTGGGCGTCCCGGTTCCGGTCGTCCTTCTCGCCATCTCCGTCGTTCTCGCCTGGTTCCTCCTGTCGTGGACGAAAAACGGTGTCCACATCTACGCCCTCGGGGGCAACCAGGCGGCGGCGCGTCTGGCGGGGGTGAGCGTCGGCCGCACCACGATGATGGTCTACGCGATCAGTGGCCTCTGCGCCGGCATGGGCGGTCTCATCTCCACCTCCCGGCTGATGGTTGGCTTCCCGGCAACCGGCCTCGGCAACGAGCTCTTCTTTTCCATCGCCGCCGCCGTCGTCGGCGGTGTCAGCCTCTTCGGCGGCGTCGGCAGCGTCGCCGGCGCCATGATCGGCGCCGTCCTCATCTCCGCCGTCAGCAACGGGATGAACGTGCTCAACGTCAGCAGCTACTGGCAGTCGCTCGTGATCGGCCTCATCATCCTCGCCGGCGTCTCCCTCGACACCTATCGCCGGACTCTGGCCGGCCGGCCTTTGCCCGGCGCTCTCGGCAGAGTGACGCGTCGCAAGCGCCAAGACCGCGCCGAGGCGCCGCTTCCGCCGGCGGAGCCCGATCTCGCTCCCCCGCTCTCGCCACGCTCCGGGTCATAAGGACGTGGCCCTGAGCTGGCTGTCACCCCGGCCTCGACGGCGTGCCGTTCCTTTGGAACGTGACCTCTCGCGGGCGCCACGCATCCGCCAGGACCCGGAGGGCAGCCCCCCGCGTCGCATAGCGTTCTCGCCACTCCCCCGGCGCCGTCGCGATCGACGCGACGGTTGGCCCCTCAGGGGTCCACCATTGCCTCCGACGAATCACGCGCGCCGCATCGACGATGCTTGTCGGTGCCGAGATGCTCAACGATAGGGGAGTAACGTGAATCGCACCTCGCTTCAACTACGCGCCGCCATCGTCGCCGGCGTGCTCCTGGTGACCGCCTTCGCGACGGCACCCGCCGCCCCATCGACCATCCCCACTCGAGCCGCCGCTACCCCGGCCGCGGCCGCGGCGCCCCGAACGGACCTGCCGAATAGTTGCAAGGCGGACAAACCGATCCTGGGTGTTGCTCTCCCGAACACCGTCAACCCCTACTACGTCTCGATGCGGCAGAGCTTCCTCGACAATGGCGCCAAGGCTGGATTCGACGTCAAAGTCGCGATCGCGAACGACAGCGATTCCAACCAGCTCTCGCAGATCGACGCCTTTATCCAGCAGAAGGTCTGCGCGGTCGCCCTGAATGCCGTCAACTCTGGGCCAGGCGCGGCTAGCGTCGCCGCCCTCAACCGCGCTGGTATCCCGGTGTTCACGGTCAACGTCATCGTCTCGCCCGACGATCTGAAGCGGCAAAAGGCCTCGATTCTCCAATACGTTGGTGCCGATCAGGTCGAAGGCGGCAAGGTCATGGGCGAGGCGGTCGTCGAGGACCTCGGCAAAGACGCGAAAATTATCGCCGGCATCATCGGCGATCCCGACCAAATTCCGACCAACCAGCGAGACCAGGGGTTCAAGGACGCGATCAGCGTCAACCCGAACGCCACCGCCAAGGCACTCGTCAATGGCAAAGTTGACCCACAGGTCAGCCTCAAGGTGACCACGGAGATGCTGCAGGGCAACCCAGATATCAACGTCATCTTCGCCGACACTGGTCCGCATGCCGTCGGCGGCATCCAGGCGATCAAGCAGCTCAACCTCAGCGGCAAAGTCTCGCTCTACGGCTTCTGCGCCGCCGAGACGGCTCTCGACGACACGGTCTACCGTGGCTGTGCCGCCCAAGAGCCCGCCGACTACGCCCGCATCGTGGTCGAAAACGTTAAGCAGTACCTCGGCGGGGAAGATGTGCCGGCGGAGATCCTCCGCCCCTTGAAGGTCTTCACCGAAGGCCAGAAGCCCGCTCCCGGCGAGGTCGGCTAGTCGCGAAGCGGCGAAGGTTCGGCATCTCGCCGCGGGTCTGTCTTTGAGGAGCGATCGTGACGGACACTCCGATCCTCGTAGCGGACAACGTGACGAAGCGGTACGGGCAGACGCTTGCTCTCGACGCCGTCACGGTCGCTCTCAATCCTGGCGAGGTCCTTGGCCTCGTCGGTCACAACGGCGCCGGCAAGTCGACCTTGCTGCGGTTGCTTGCCGGCGCCGAGCGCCCCGATTCGGGGCAGATCACGATCGGCGGCCAGCGACGCGTCTTCGCCGGCCCGGCCGACGCGATCGCCGCCGGTGTTGCCTGCGTCTACCAGGAGCTGTCCCTGGTGGACCAGCTCACCGTCGCGCAGAACATGTTCCTCGGTCGGGAACGCCTACGGGGGGGCCACCTCGCCAAGACCGAGATGGAGAACGCCGCTCGCCAGCTCTGTGCCGCCTACGGCCTCGACGTCGATCCCTCAACTCGTCTCCGGACGTTGTCGGTGGCGCAGCGTCAGATGGTCGAGATCGTCTCGGCGTTGCACCGCGATGCTCGCTACCTCCTCCTAGACGAACCAACGACCGCGCTCGAAGCCAAGCAAATTGACCGCCTGCTCGCCACGATCAAACGGCTGGCCCACGAAAAGGGCCTGGCGGTGATGCTCGTCGATCACAAGCTCGACGAGGTCTTCGCCGTCGCCGATCGCGTGACGGCGCTCAACACCGGCCGTGTCGTGCTCACCGGCCCGGCGAACCAGGTCAGTCGCCGCGACGTCGTCCATGCCATCATCGGGGAGTCGACCTCCGTCGACGACACGGCCGGCGGCTCACGCCCCACGGAGCTTGGACGGTCCGCCGCTGGTGTGAGCGGCGCCGCCAAGCCCATCCTCATCGTCGAACACCTGGCGACCGACCGCTTGGTCGATGTCTCGCTCACCGCCTACGCCGGTCGCGTCCTCGGCCTCTACGGTCTGGTCGGCTCCGGCCGCAGCCGGTTCCTCCGTACGCTCGTCGGACTCGAGCGCCCCACCGCCGGGACGATGACCCTCGACGGGCAACCCTATCGACCGCTATCGCCCCACGACGCGATTCTCGCGCGCGTCGCCTACCTCTCCGAGGAGCGCAAGGCGGACGGTTTTGTTCCGGCGATGACTCCCGCCGCGAACGTCTCCTTACCAGTCCTCGATCGCTTCGCGCGTCTCGGCCTGCTCCGCCGCCGCGCCGCCGCGATGGCGGCCCTGCAGGCCCTCCGACGCCTCGAAGTCCGTGGCTACCTTGGCGGACCGATGACCGCCCTCTCCGGCGGCAATCAGCAGAAGGCACTGTTTGCGCGCGTGTTCCTCCAAGACCCCCGCCTCCTGCTTCTCGATCAACCGACCAAAGGCGTCGACATCGGTGCCAAGGCCGAGATTCACGGCATCATCCGGAACCTCGTCGCGTCAACCGGGATGGCCGTCATCGTCGTCTCCGACGAGGAGCAGGAGGTCCTCGGTCTCTCCGACGAAGTCGCCATTTTCCGCCTTGGCCGCTGCGACGGCACCACTCACCCGCACGGCGCCCTTGACGGCCGCCAGATACGTCAGCTCGCCTGGACGGGCGACGACGAGTCGCGGCACACGGCCTGATCGATCCAGCCACCACCCAGCGATTGTCCCCCAGCAACCGCCTGGCGATGGTATCCTCGCCAGGCGGAGCCGGCGACGGCAGGACGCAGACTGGATGCGCCGGATGGTGAGGAGCCGATGACGGAACGAGATCGGCCGGGAGCTACCAGAGCCGGCGCGAAAGCGTGGGGTGGGAGATTTTCAACCACACCCGACGCCCGGTTAGAAGCCTTCAACGCCTCGGTCGACTTCGATGTCCGGTTGCTGCGGGAGGACATCCGCGGCTCCGTTGCCCACGTCCGCATGCTCGGCCGCCAGAGCATCGTCGCCCCCGACGAGGCGGCCGCGATCGAGACGGGCCTCTGGCAGGTGTGGAACGAGGCGGAAACAGGCCGCTTCGTCCTGACCCTCGCCGATGAGGACGTCCACACCGGAGTCGAACGCCGCCTCCGCGAGCTCGTCGGCCCGATCGCTGGCAAGCTGCACACCGCCCGCAGCCGTAACGACCAAGTCGCGACCGATCTCCGCCTCTGGACGAAAGGCGCGCTCCTCGCGCTGGTCGGCGGGCTGCTCGATCTCCAGACCGCCCTGCTCGACGTCGCCACCGCTCACGACGGTGTCGTCATGCCTGGCTACACGCACCTCCAGCGCGCCCAACCCGTCCTCCTGGCCCACCACCTGCTCGCCTACGTCGCCATGCTCGACCGCGACCTCGACCGCTGCCGCGACGCCTATCGCCGGACCGATTCCTCTCCCCTCGGCGCCGGCGCGCTGGCCGGCGTCACCTTCCCCATCGACCGGGAGCAGACCGCCGCCGATCTCGGCTTCGCCACCATCGCCGGAAACAGCCTCGACGCCGTGGCCGACCGCGACTTCGTCCTCGACACGCTCTACGCCTGCTCGCTCGTCGCCCTTCACCTCTCGCGGCTGAGCGAGGAGATCGTTCTCTGGACCTCGGCCGAGTTCCGCTTCCTCTCCCTCGCCGACGCCTTCGCCACCGGCAGCTCGATCATGCCGCAAAAGAAGAACGCCGACGTCGCCGAGCTGGCGCGCGGCAAGACCGGGCGCGTCTTCGGTCACCTCGTCGCTATGCTGACAGTCGCCAAGGGGCTGCCGCTCACCTACAACAAGGATTTTCAGGAAGACAAAGAGGGGCTTTTCGACGCGGTCGACACGATGCTGGCCGTCCTCGACGTTCTGCCACCGATGCTGACCACCGCCCGCTTCGACCGCGACCGGCTGGCCGCCGCCGCCATTGCCGACTTCTCGCTCGCTACCGACGCCGCCGATCTCCTCGCCCGTCGTGGCGTGCCCTTCCGCGAGGCGCACGAGGTGGTCGGCCGCCTGGTCGCCCGGTGCATCGACGAGAAGATCACCTTCGCCGATCTGTCGGATGGAGACTGGTCCGCGGTCCACCCCGTCTTCGCCACCGAGCGCCCGCCGTTGACGGCTCTTGACAGCGTCAGCGCACGCGACGTCCCCGGCGGGACCGCGCCGCGGCGGGTCGAAGCGGCGCTTGCCACCGCCATCGCCTCCCTCGCCGCGAACAGGGCCTGGCTCACTACCAAAGAGGATGCCCGGGCGCAGATCATGGACCCTCCTGACACGGCGACGACTCGGGTCGACCGATGAGCGCGCCCGAACCAACCCTTGCCACCCTGCCCGTCGCCATACCAGTCCCCTCGGTGGGCGCGGATTCGCCAGCGGTGATTCGAGCGAGCGCCGGTCCCGAGTTCGCGACGGTGCTGGAGCTGCGACGGCGCGTCTTCCGCGACGAACAACACATCGCCAGCGCCGCTGTCACCGACCCCGACGACGAGCGCAGCCTCCACGCCCTCGCGTTCCTCCCAGTCCCCAGCGGCGACCCGCGGCCAGTCGCCACCGGTCGCCTCACCCTCGGCTACGGCGACGGCGGCGAGGCCCTAATCGCCTGGGTGGCGACACTCCCCGAGGCGCGCGGCCGGGGAGCCGGGCTTGCCGTGATGCAGTTCCTGCTCGATGCCGCCGACAAGGCGATGGCGCCCATAATCGTCCTCAGCGCCCAAACGCACGCCGAAGGGTTCTACCGCCGCCTCGGCTTCATCCCTGCCGGCCGGCCATTCGTCGTCCGGAACATCGAGCACTGCTGGATGGCCCGCCCCCGGCGGCGGGAAACGCCGCCCGGTCGCTCATCAGCTTCACTCTCATGGTGAGTCCGCAATCGCCGGTCGCCGCCGCCACAGTTCCGTCGCCCGCTCGAAGGCGTGCCCAAGCTGAAGCACGCCGAAATCGTCCTGGTGCCGGCCAACGATCTGCAGACCGACCGGCAGCCCCTCCGGCGTAAAGCCGCACGGTACGGAGAGCGCTGGCAATCCGGTGACAGTGATGTCGGAGCAGCTCCGCATCCAGTCGATATAGGTTGCCATCGGTTGACCGGCGATCTCGGTCGGGTACGGCTCCTCGATGTCGAATGGCGGCACCTGGGAGACCGGGAGCAGCAGGAACTCGTAGCGTTCAAGAAAGCGCCGGACCCGATCGTAGAGCGCCGTCCGCCGCCGCTCCGCCCAACCAAGCTGGGGACCGGTCAAGCGCTGACCCTGCTCGGTATTCCAAATCACCGTCTCCTTGAGCCGGTGCCGATCGGTGCGTAAGTGGTCACCGTGCCCCAGCTCAAAGCTCCAAGCCCGCCAAATCTGGAAGATCTCCCGCGCATCCTCCAGGTCCGGCTCATCCTCCTCGACCGCGCAACCGAGGTCGCGGAAGATCTGCCGCTGGCCCTCCAGCACGGTCGTCACCCGCGAGTCGACCGGCAATCCGCCCAGGTTCCGGCTCCAGGCGATCCTCACCCCGCGAAAATCCCGCTCCAGGGGACGCGCGAAGGCGCTCCCCGGCTCGGCGATGGCGATCGGCGACCGGGCGTCCGGGCCGGCGATCGCCGAGAGCATCAGCGCGACGTCGGCGACGGTTCGCGCCATCGGTCCCTGCACCGACAACGGGAACCAGGCCGCCTCAGTCGGCCAGATCGGCACCCGCCCCGCCGCCGGCCGGAAGCCGACGACGTTGCAGAAACTCGCCGGGTTCCGGAGCGACCCCCCCAGATCGCTCCCATCGGCGAGGGGCTGCATCCCGGTGGCGAGGGCGACCGCCGCCCCGCCGCTGCTGCCGCCGCAGGTCTTCGTCAGATCGTAGGGGTTGCGAGTCGCGCCGAAGACCAGGTTGAACGTCTGCGACCCGGCGCCAAACTCGGGTGTGTTCGTCTTGCCGATCGTGATCGCGCCGGCCGCTTGCAGGCGCTCGACGATCAGCGCGTTCTCCTCCGGCACGAGATCGGCGAAGATCGGCGAGCCAAACGTGGTCCGGATCCCTTTCGTCAGGACCAAGTCCTTGTGCGCGATCGGCAAACCATGCAGCGGGCCGACCGGTTCGTCGCGCGCCAAGGCCTCGTCGGCGGCGCGCGCTCCCGCCATCGCCCGCTCCGGAACCAGCGTCACGATTGCGTTGACTCGCGGGTTGACCTGTTCGATCCGCGCCAGGTGCGCCTCCATCACCTCGACCGCCGACAGGTCGCGAGCGCGCAGGCGCCGCCCCAGATCAGTCGCCGTCAGAAAGCAGATTTCCCCATCCGGCATCAGCTCCTCCTCCACCGTTACGATCCGCCCACGCCGGACCGGAGCGCATTCTACCGGCCCCGGCGAAGACCGGCGGCCGGGGGCAAGGCGACGCCGGCCCGCAATAATCCGCGCCAGCGTGGATACTGACTCCCAGCACGCTCCCGGACTTCGGGGCGACCGCGGCCGTCACCGCCAGCCCGCGGCGGAGGCGGCTGGCGATTTCCCTGAGGATGATCGGCGAGGTGACAGGTCCAGCGTGAGCGACGAGCCCGTGAACGCGAGCGTCCAGTCCGGCCGCGCCCGGATCCCCTCCGCGACCTATCGCCTCCAGTTCAACAGCGGCTTCACTTTCCGCGACGCGACCCGGATCGTCCCCTATCTCGCCGAGCTTGGTGTCGATACCGTCTACGCCTCGCCTATCTTTCGCGCCAGCCCCGGTAGCACTCACGGCTACGATGTCAGCGACTACGGCGCCCTCAACCCTGAGATCGGCGGCGACGACGACTTGGCCGCGCTCGTCGCCGCCCTCCAACGGTCCGGCATGGGGCTCCTGCTCGATATCGTGCCGAACCACATGGGTATCGCCGGTGGCCGCAACGCCTGGTGGCAGGATGTTCTCGAAAACGGTCCCAGCTCTCCGTTCGCCGACTTCTTCGACATCGACTGGCACCCAATCAAGCGGGAAATCCGGGGCAAAGTGCTCCTGCCGATCCTCGGCGACCAGTACGGCGCCGTCCTCGAACGCGGCGAGTTGCGCCTGCGTTTGGAGGATGGCGCCTTCGCCATCGACTACTTCGCGACGCCCCTGCCGGTCGCCCCACCGACCTATCCCCTGATCCTCCGGCAAGGGCTCGATCCTCTCGTCGCGACCCTGCCCCCCGACAACCCGCACCTGCTCGAGCTGCTGAGTATCATCACGGCGCTCGAGCGCCTCCCACCCCAAGAGACCATCGACGCCGATCTCGTCGCCGAGCGACAGCGCGAACAGGTGATCGCGAAACGGCGCCTGGCGGACCTTCTCCGCGAGGCCGCTCCCATCCGCGCCGCGATCGATGAGGCGATCGTCGCCGTCAGCGGGACGGCCGGCGATCCGCACTCATTCGACCTCCTCGACATGCTGCTTGAGGCGCAATCGTATCGCCTCGCCTTCTGGCGCGTCGCCGCAGAGGAGATCAACTACCGGCGCTTCTTCGCCATCAACGAGCTGGCCGCCATTCGCCAGGAGATACCAGCGGTCTTCGCGGCCACCCATCAGTTGCTGCTCCAACTGATCGCCGCGGGCACGGTCAGCGGCGTCCGCGTCGACCATCCCGACGGGCTCTGGGACCCGGCCGGCTATTTCCGCCACCTCCAGGCGGCCGCTGGCCAGGCGCTATCCGGGGCGACGGAAGACGGAGCGACCGGCCCCGACCAGGAACTGCCGCTCTACCTCGTGATCGAGAAGATTCTCGAGCACGGGGAGAATCTGCCGGAGGATTGGGCGGTCCACGGCACGGTCGGGTACGACTTCGCGACGGCGACGACCGGGCTCTTCGTCGATAGCGCCAACCGCCGCGCCCTCGACGAGCTGTACACCCGCTTCGTCGCCGAAAAAATCTCCTTCGCCGATCTGGTCTACGCCTGCAAGCAGCTGATGATGCGAACTGCCCTCGTCAGCGAGGTCAACGTCCTCGCGCAGGCGCTCAACCGCATCTCCGAACAGGATCGACACACCCGCGACTTCACCATCAATACTCTCCGCGACGCCCTCCGCGAAACGATCGCCTGCTTCCCGGTCTACCGCACCTACATCGTCTGCGACACCGCCGATGCCGACATCACGCTCGATCGCGACCGCCGCGACGTCGAAGCCGCCATCAACCAAGCGACGCGGCGCAATCCAGCGATCGACGTCTCCGTTCTCCATTTCGTCCGGGATGTCCTCCTCGGGCGGGGCGGCGACGAGATAACGCCCCGGCAGTTGGCCCAGCGGTGCCGGTTCAGCATGAAGTTTCAGCAGTTGACCGGCCCCGTCATGGCCAAGGGGTTGGAGGACACCGCCTTCTATCGCTACCACCGCCTCGCCGCTCTCAATGAGGTCGGCGGCGATCCCGCCCGGTTCGGCACTCCCCTCGCCGCCTTCCACCGTCAGAACATCGAGCGGCGGCGACGCTGGCCGCATGGCCTGCTCGCCGCCTCGACCCACGACACCAAGCGCAGCGAGGACGTCCGCGCCCGGATCGCCGTCCTCTCCGAGCTGCCCCGGGAGTGGCGAGCGGCGATCAATCGCTGGGCCCGGCTCAACCGGCGCCACAAGACGCGCGTCGACGGTCGCCCCGCCCCCGACCGCAACGACGAGTACCTCCTCTACCAAACCCTTCTCGGCGCCTGGCCGGATGAGGAGGAAGGTCGCACCGCCGAACCGGATTTCGTCGACCGGATCGCGGCTTACCTGGAGAAGGCAATTCGCGAAGCCCAAGTCAACACCAGTTGGGCGAACCCGAACCAGGAGTACGAGGCCGCGACCCAGCGATTCGTCCGCGCCCTCCTCGACCCCGGCACCGGCGCCCCCTTTCTCGACGACGCCTCCGCGCTCCGATCCAAGGTCGCCCACTTCGGATCGTTCACCGCCCTCGCCCAACAACTCCTCAAGCTGACCGCGCCCGGCGTCCCCGATATTTACCAGGGAACCGACCTCTGGGACCTGAGTCTGGTCGATCCCGACAACCGCCGTCCGGTCGACTACGCCCGGCGCGCCCGTCTCCTCCGCGCCATCCAGCGCCGCCGTGTCTCGCCCCGGCTGGCACGAGAGCTGGTCGCCGCCAAGACCGACGGCCGGATCAAGCTCTTCGTCACGCAGCGCACACTCGCCTGTCGCCAGGAGCGGCCTGACCTCTTCGCCACCGGCGACTACCTTCCGCTCGAAACCCAGGGCGCCGTCCGCGAGCACGTCTGTGCCTACACCCGCCGGACCACCGCTCCGACCGCGGAGATCGTCGTCGCCGTCCCCCGCCTCATCACTGGCCTCTGCCGGGGCGAGCTCATCCCGCCGACTGGCGCGGCCGTCTGGGGCGACGCGGTGCTGCTTCTACCGGACACCGGATCGCCCCACTATCGCAACATCTTCACCGGTGAAACGGTCAAAGCAACGCCCGTTGAGGGACATGCTGCGCTGGCGCTCGCTGAGGTGTTCGCCTCGTTTCCCATTGCGCTCCTGGAACGTCTCCGGGATGAATGAGACGGTATCGTCATCGGGATGGACCTGGCAGCCGCGATGGCTCGCCTCGCCCTCCCACCTGTCAGCAAGCCAGGATCGCGCCGTCGCCAGGAGCAGGACGTGGAGGTTGGAACTCCGTTGATCACGCAGCAAACGAGTTGGCGCCCCAACCACGGGGCTACCGTCGTCCCCGGCGGCGTCCAGTTCAGCGTCTGGGCACCCAAAGCCCAACAGGTCGACGTGGAAATCACCGGCGCCGACCCGGCGGACCCAACCTGGTTTCCCCTCACACGCGACGAGAGCGGCGTCCACGCCGGACTCATTCCTGGGCTCGGCGCCGGCACGCGGTACCGCTACCGGCTCGACGGCGGGAATGCCTATCCAGACCCCTACTCTCGCTTTCAGCCGGACGGCCCCCATGGTCCATCCGAGGTCATCGATCCCTCGCGCTTCTTATGGTCGGACGCCGATTGGCCTGGTCTCACAGCCGACGGGCTCATCATCTACGAGTGCCATATCGGAACCGTGACCCCAGAGGGAACCTACGCGGCGCTGATCGCCCAACTGCCGGAGCTGAAGCGGCTCGGCGTGACGGCCATCGAGCTGATGCCTGTCGGGGAATGCCCCGGCCGGTGGAACTGGGGCTACGATGGCGTCGATCTTTTCGCCCCGAGCCACACCTATGGGCGCCCGGACGACCTTAAACCTCTCATCGCCGAGGCCCACCGGCTCGGCCTCGGCGTCTTGCTCGACGTCGTCTACAACCACCTCGGCCCGGACGGCAATTACCTCCGCGAGTTCAGCGAGCACTACTTCACCGACCGCCACAAAACCCTCTGGGGCGACGCCCTCAACTACGACGGGCCCAATAGCCGGTTCGTCCGCGACCTCGTCATCGACAACGCCTGCTACTGGCTCACCGAGTACCACGTCGACGGCCTCCGCCTCGACGCCACTGACGCGATCGTCGATGACAGCCCACTGCACCTCCTCGCCGAGCTGACCGAGCGCGCTCGCGCCGCCGCGGCTCCTCGACAGGTGGTGATCTTCGCTGAGGAAGCCCGCAACGACGTTCGGACGATCCAGCCCCGCTCGCGGGATGGCTACGGTCTCGATGGCGTCTGGGCCGACGATTTCCACCACACCCTCCGGGTCTTCCTTACCGGCGAGCGCGAGGGCTACTACGCCGACTATGACGGCACCCCAGGGGAGATCGCCCGCGCCTTGACCGAAGGGTTCGTCTATCAGGGCCAGCCGACCCCTCGCCACGGCCGGCCGCGTGGCACCCTCGTCACCGACGAGCCGGCGCGCTCCTTCGTCTTCTGCATCCAGAACCACGATCAGATCGGCAACCGGGCCTATGGGGAGCGCCTGCACCACGACATCGACGCCGGCCGCTATGCCGTCGCCTCGACCATTCTCCTGTGCGCCCCAGAAACGCCCCTTCTCTTCATGGGCCAGGAGTTCGCCGCCTCCGCCTCGTTTATGTTCTTTACCGATCACGAGCCCGATCTTGGTCACAAGGTGACGGAAGGCAGGCGCCAGGAGTTCGAGGGATTCCGAGCCTTTGCCGATCCCCATCTACGCGAGACGATTCCCGATCCCCAAGCCGAAGAGACATTTCTCCGCTCGAAGCTCGACCTCCGCGAGCGCCGCTCTCACGCCGGCATCTACCGTCTTTACCACGACCTCATCGCCCTACGCCGCACCGACCCCGTTCTCAGATCCCAGGATCGGGCCGCGCTGAACGTCGAGGTCGTCGGCGCCCAAACTCTCGTCCTCCACCGCCATCTGGGTCGCCAACACCGGCTGCTCGTCGCCAACTTCGGCCCCTCGCTCGGTATCCCTCCGTCGGCCCCCTCCCTCCATGACCTTCCTCCTTCCGGCATGACCCTTCTCCTCTCGACCGCGCGCCGCCGCTATGGCGGCAGCGGCGCCCGCGCCGGGATGCGCGGCTCCCGCCCGGCCCGCCGCCTGGAGATTCCCGCCCGCTCGGCGGCGCTCTTCGCCTGGGGCGACTGATCGGCGAAGCGCGGCGTTCGGACGTCCTCTACGCCAGCCGGAACGCCGCTCGCAGGTCCCCGACGTGTCGCCCGTTGTGGTTGTAGATCGCGGCAGGATGCAACTCCCGTAGCCTGGCGGTCGTCGCCGCGTCGAACAGATCCAACTGCTCCAGAATCGCCGCGACGACCACCGCGTGGGCGCGAAACGACCCGTCGAGGATGCGGACCGCCACCCCAAGCCCCCGCTCCGGGATCGCCAGGCACACCAACCCCTCCGCGCCGCTCTTCGCCGCGATCCGCCCGCCCGCAAGCGCCATCAGGTCGGTAACGAGTTCTCCCGTACCCGCCACGTTCTCCGGATGGGCCATCATCGCCCTCCGCAGCCGGTCGAGGGCCGCCGCGTGCTCCCCTCCCGCCCCCGCTGGCACACTCCCCGGCGCGGCCAGCGTCGCATAGCTCGTCGCGAAGGCGCGCATCGGCGCCCCAAACGTCGGCAAGCTGCAACCATCGGTCCCGGGCAGGATTTCCCATACAGGCATCCGCAGCATTTCCGCCATGATCGCTAGGATGCGCCGTTGCAGCGGGTGCTCCGGATCGAGATAGCTCTCCAGCGGGTAGCCGAGGTGAACGCAGGTCGCCAGCATCCCAGCGTGCTTGCCCGAGCAGTCGCATTGGAGCGGCGATGGCGGCACCAGGCCGGCGACGACCCGCGCCGCCTCCAGCTCATCGCCTGGTAGCACGATCCCGCACCGGAGCGCCTCCAGTCCCAACCCGCTCTTCGCCAGCATGCCGGCGACGGCCGCCTGCTGCCGCGCCTCCGCGTTGTGCGACGCGCAACAGAGCGCCAGCTCGGCCGCCGAGAAGCCAAAGGCGTCCGCCGCCCCGCTCTCTACGACCGGCACCGCCTGAAACGGCTTCGCCGACGACCGGAAGTAGGCGAAATGCTCCGGGTCACCCACCCGAGCGACGACTGCTCCCGCCGTGTCGACGACGACCACCACCCCATGATGAACGCTTTCGACCGCCCCACCCCGCGTCACCTCCGCCAACACCGCCGTCACGCCCTTCCCTCCCCCGACCTCAGTCCTCAGTGCTCAGTCCTCAGTCCTCAGTCCTCAGTCCTCAACAACTGTCGTCTCCGCAAACCGTGGCGTCGGAAAGACCACCAACACCCGCAACGTCTCCCCTCCGGTGCAGCGAAACCCGTGTACCAGACCTGGTGGCACGTACAGACTGACCCCCGCGCCGATCGCCACCTGCTCGTCGCCAAGGGTCGCCTCGCCCTCCCCTGCCAGGAACGTCAACACCTCCTCGACCGGATGCGTGTGCCGCGGCACCTCGTCGCCAGGCTCGAACCATTGCTCACCGACGAAGAGAACCGTCGCCCCTTCCCGCTCCGTCACCAGGTGCCGTATCACCAACCCACTCGGGCTCCGCTGAACCGGCACCTCGTCATGCACGATCCGCCGTCCGCCCCCTTGCTCCACACTGCACCCTCCACCTTCTCGGAACCCGGATCCAGCGACCCGTCGCAGTCTACCCGAGCCCGCTGGCGGCGTTCGCGCGACGCAGGGGCAAGAAACGACTCCGCCGCCCGGCGCGTTCAGAGGTCGACGGTGGCGTTGTCGCCGCGTATAGTGCGGGCGACGCCCGCGCGGTCTCCGCTCAGCTGGGGCCGGAGCCGTTTCCGAGGAGAACCGTCGAGGAGCCCGCGTCCTCCCCCCGAATCGATCGAGGTGGACGACGGCGCACGACGAAGGGCGGACGATGATCGATCAGACCTCTCAGCGCGACCCGGCCACCGAGCGCCGGTCTCTCTTCCCGCTCTCGCTCTCACTCTCACGATGCTCGCGATCCCGCACCCGCCGTCCCCACATTCCCGCACTCCTCGCTGTTCTGGTCGTCGCCTTCGTGCCGGCGCTTGGCGTGGCCGCGCAGACCTCTCCGCCGATCGCGCCGGCTGATCCATCGGCGCAGACCGCCGGCGAAACCAGCCGCTACTTCGCGGAGACGGGCCACAACCTCGCGGAACCATTCCTCTCCCACTGGAGCGCCGCCAGCGGGGAAGCGACCCTTGGTCCGCCCCAATCGGAGGAGCGGTACGCCCAGGGAGCCGGAGGCGTCCTCCAAACCTTCAGCGCCCTGACCCTCCTCTACGATCCAAGCCAGCAAGCTCCCTTGGACGTCCAAGGGCAGCCCCTCGACCCCCAGGCGCGCGAGACAGCGGCCCCCCGCACCGCCCTCCGACCAGTCGCCGGCTGTGCCGCCGACGCGACCCCCGATTGCCGCTTCTTCGCCGAAACCGGGCACACCCTCTCCGGCAACCTGGCCGCGTTCTGGTCGACCTCCGGCGATCAGCCCATCTTCGGTCTCCCGGTCTCGGAGCCCTTCCCCGACGAGACCCCTGGCGCCGACCCCAGCGTATCGGTCCAGATTTTCGCGAACGCGATCCTGGAGGACCATGGCGCGGCCGGCGTCCGCCTCCGGCCGCTGGGTCTCGATTCCGCTAAGGCCAGCGGTCTCCTCATCGATCCCGCCTTTCAACCAGCCCCCCCAACCGGTGGCACCACGTTCCTCGTCGGCCCCAACGACGGTCTCCGCCTCCGCTCCGGTCCGAGTACGGACGCGCCGATGGTCACGCTCTTAGCGGAGAACGCCGAGTTCATCGCCGCCACGCCGGCAGATGGCAGCTGGTTGCCGGGCTACGCCGACGGCTTCGCGGGCTGGGTCAACGCCGACTTCCTCCACGAGGCGCCTGCCCTGCCGCCGCTCGCGCTCGCCGATTGGAACCCGGAAGTCTGGCAAGGCGCCGCCCTCGGCGACACCAACGTCCGCGCCGAGCCGACGACCAAGGCCCGCGTCGTTCAGCAGTTGACGTTCGGCGATCCCGTTACCGTCACCGCATGGGTCAAAGGCGAGGAAGTCTTCCAGGGGGCCGACATCTGGGCACAAATCGGCGAGGGGCGCTACCTCTACGGCCGGAACATCGGTCGAAACGCGCCCGTCGTGCCCCTCCCGCCCCCCGCCGATGCGCCGGCGTTCGGCAAGTGGATCGACGTCGATCTCACGCAGCAGTTGATGACCGCCTACGACGGCCAAACCCCGATCCGCACCGTCGAAATCACGACCGGCGTCCCCGGCTGGGATACCCCTCCGGGCCATTACCAGATTCTTAGCCGCGTCGCCAACGAGACGATGACCAGCGGCGCGATCGGCGCCGAGCATTTCTACAAGTTGGAGGATGTCCTCTTCACGCAGTACTTCACCGACCGGGGCCACGCCATCCACTTCGCCTGGTGGCGCACTCCACAGACCATCGGCCGCCCCGGCAGCCACGGCTGCATCAACCTCCTCCTCGACGACGCCCGCTTCTTCTGGGACTGGGCCGAGATCGGCACCCCCCTCGATATCCATCCGTAAAACCTGAGGATGAGACCGAAACCTGAGGATGAGACCGAAAGCGGGACTCTGCCACTCAGATGCTAGACCCAGCCCCGAGCGATTGGTCACGGTTCGGTCACGCGCCCCCGCCGGCGAGATGGTCGGCGGCGCCACCATGCTCCTCAATCAGAGCCTCCCGCTTCGCCCCCCGGTAGTTTCTTGGTCACGGAAGCCAGGCTGGGTGCAGAGGTCGGGGTGATCCCAACATGAGCATGCCTGCGCGTTGCCGAGGTCGTCGTCACTGGGGGCCGAGCCCGATCACGTATCGTGGCGTTGAGGTGGCGCCGGGTGGGGAGAAGGATGGCCGGTAGACCCGCGTCAAAATCCGCCACTCCCCCCACTCTTTCAGCCGCAGTCGCACTGCCCCCATCCTCCCTTGCCACGACCCGATCGCCTTCGCGCCGAGGCAGGCGAATGGGGACGGGTCGAGTGAGCTGGGGTGCCACGGTTGGCCACGCCCCGGCGACGGGATACTGCGCGGACAGCGGGCAGATTCGGATTTTTCACCGCGCTCAACCCTTTTCGGCCCCGACGACTGCGACCCGGTGTACGAGATCGCGCCGAACGGGAGGCAAAGCGGGTTTCGCCGTAGACTGCACTCCGGGCACCCGGAGCGGTCACTCTCGGTGCCCCGCTGATTCTGCCCCAGGACGACAGACGGCCTGGCCTGACCGCCCGCCCGTGATTGCGCGAAAGGATATCCCGTGCCCCAATGCCTCTCGATCCTCGACTTAGCGCCCATCACCGCCGGCTCGTCGTCCAGCCAAGCCGTACGCGACGCGGTCGAACTGGCCGTGCTGGCCGAGCGCCTCGGGTACCATCGCGTTTGGTACGCCGAGCACCACAATTCACCGGGGCTGGCGAGCGGCAGCCCAGACCTCTTGATCGAGCACGTCGCAAGCCGGACGTCGCACATCCGCGTCGGCGCCGGCGGCGTGATGCTACCGAACCACGCTCCCTTGCGGATCGTCGAGACCTTCCGCCTCCTGGAAGCGCTCCACCCCGGCCGGATCGACCTGGGTCTCGGTCGCGCCCCGGGCACCGACACCGTGACCGCGTTCGCGATGCGGCGCTCGCGGGAGGCCCTGATCGCCGACGACTACCCCGAGCAACTGGCCGAGTTGATCGCCTTCGACGACGGAGCGTTCCCGAGCGACCATCCGTTCCGCGCGATCCGGCCCGTCCCGGTCGATACCAAGCTGCCGCCCCTCTGGTTGCTAGGGTCAAGCGACTTCAGCGGTCGGCTCGCCGCTGAAACTGGGCTCGGGTTCGCTTTCGCCGCCCACATCAACGCCGCCGGCGCCGTGCCGGCGCTGCGCCAGTACCACGACTTCTTCGTGCCGTCCGCGCGCTATCCGGAGCCATGGTCGATTCTGACCGTCTCGGTGACGGTGGGGGAAACGGCGGCGCACGCCCGGGAGTTGGCGCTCGTCAACGATCTGCTCATCCTCCGGTTGCGGACCGGGCGGCTCGGGAGCTACCCAACGCTCGACGAGGCGACGCGCTATCCGTTTACAGCCGCCGAGCGGGAGATGATCGCCGCCATGCCGATGCGATCCCTCGTCGGGGACGCGCGCGAGGTCCATCGGCTCATCGCCGACCTCGCCGAACGCTCCCGTGCCGATGAGGTCATGGTCACGACGTTCCTGCCTGAGCGCGAGGACCGGCTGCGGATGGTCACCGACCTGGCAGCCGTTTTTGGACTCCGTGAGCCGGCACCATCCATCGCGACGCCAGCGTTGGTTGGGGCGTGAGGGGCGCACCTGGAGCGCGCCCTGGCTCGCTCGCCGCCGGGCGCAGCTGGTGGGTGGGTCAAGGAGGCCGGATCGTTCCCTTCTGGCTCCCCGTCTATGCCCCCGCCCTCAAACCGATCGAGGCCGCTTAATGGTTCGCGGCACGGGCGATGTGTTGCCCATCGCTGGGAGGGGCGACGCACGCGTCGCTTACGGCGCCCGTGCCGCGCGTGGCAAGCATCTCCCTGAGATCACGAAACAGTTGTCATGGACGCCGAGGTCGGGGGATACGGTGAAATACGGTCAGGACGATACGATTGCCTGCGGGTTGACAGCAGCCGCAGGGCAAAACCGGCGCGAGAACGCTGAAGGTCTGCGACCAGACCAGCCGACCGGCTAAGCCCCTTCACCGCAGGCAGCCTCCGACTTGGCATCCGTCAATCACATTCAAAGCACGCTTGCAAAGCGGTGGGAGCTTTGCAAGAAAACGGCGAGAATCTTTCAATGCGATGGATGGAGCGTGACACGACTCGCCGGGCAGTATCGCCTGGCGAGTGGACGGACCCCTTTACGCGTCCTCTGTCGCCAGCAACCCCGCTCGCAGCGCGTACCGCACCAGCTCCGCCCGGTTGGTCAACCCCAGCTTCTGCATCGCCCGGTGGCGGTAGGTCTCGACCGTCTTCGGCGAGAGTGACAGAATGTCGGCCGCCTGCATCGCCGTGTGCCCCTCGGCGGTCAACCGCACCACCTCCCGCTCGCGATCGGAGAGAACTTCGCCCAGGTCCAGCTCCTCGCCGCTGTGAACGCGACCGAGGTAGCCACGCAAGAGCGTCTTCGTCGCCGCCGGGTCGAGAAAGACCTCCCCGCGCGCCACCGTTCTGATCGCGTCGAGCAGATCGGTGTGCGCACTCGATTTTCGGACATAGCCGGAACCGCCCGCCTCCAGCACCGGCAACAGGTAGCGCTCCTCAGCGTGGACGGTCAGCACTAACACCCGCGAAGGCAGTCCGAGCGCCGTAATCTCCCGGATTGCCTCCAACCCTCCGCCCGGCATCGACAGATCGGCGACCACCACTGTCGGCACGTGCTGCCGTGTCAGCGCGATCGCGGTCGGTCCGTCCGCTGCTTCGGCAACCACCCGCATGTCTGCCTGGGCTTCCAGCAGTGCCCGCAACCCGGCGCGCACCACGCCGTGATCGTCAGCGAGGAGGATGCTGATCGGCTGACGCCGGCTGTCGCCCCCGTCCAATAGCGTGCTCACGCTCGCTCCCGCAATGCTGCCGCTCCCGGACTGTCGACAAGCGGCAGAAAGGCGAAAATCTCCGTGCCGCGGTCCGGCCGGCTCCAGATACTGAAGGTCCCTCCCACAAGCGCCACTCGCTCCGCCATGCCGAAGAGCCCCAACCCCAGGCCCCGGCCATCGCGCCGCGTCTCCACCGCCGAGTCAAAGCCGCGCCCGTCGTCCCGCACCGACAGCGTCACGTCCGCCGGCCCGTGGTCGAGGTCGATCCAGGCGTGCGCGGCGCGGGCGTGCTTGGCGACGTTCGTCAGCGCCTCCTGAGCGACCCGGTACAAAACCAGCTCGACCTCAGGCGGTAAGCGTCCTCGTGGACCGCGTGCCTGATAATCGATCGGCATCCCAAGCTGTTCCGAGAAGCGCTGCGCCAGGTCGGCCAGCGCCGCCTGTAAACCCAAATCATCCAGAGCCGGCGGACGCAGCTCAAGCGCCAGCCGCCGGACCCCTTCCAGCGCCTCGACCGTCATCTCCTCCAGCGTCCCCGCTGTCGCCCGGATCTCCTCATTCGGCGATCCCTTGAGCGCCGTCAAGCGGAGAAGCTGGGCAAAGAGAACCTGGGCCGTATCGTCGTGCAACTCCCGCGAAATGCGCTTCCGCTCCTCCTCCTGGGCGTTGATCACCTGGGACGCGACCGAGCGCAATTGGGCGCGGTCTTGTTCCAGCTCGTCGAGCGTGCCGTTGAAGGTTTCGGCCAAATGCGTGACCTGGGGATCGCCAAACGGCGTCGATTCGGCCCGCGCCGAGAGATTCCCGCGGCGAACCGCTTCCGCCACCCGGCCGAGACTCGTCAATGGTCGGAACGCGGCCCGCAGCACCAACCAGTTGACAATGACGCTCAGGATCACCCCAAGCACGACAAACCCGAGGACAAGGCGCGCGCCGCCTTGGTTGGCGCGCGTCGCCAGCACCGTTACCCAGGTCCCAAACACGGCGCCCAGCACGACGATCGCGACATTCGCGAATAGCACCTTGTAGAGGATCGGCAGCCGCAGCAGACGGCTCACCCGAGGTTCTCCACCCCCGCGCGCGGACCGTCCTCGAACGGCGTCCGCTCGAGCCGGCACCGCCTCCATCGCGACGCCTCGCGCATGTGGTTCACCTGTGACGATCGTGTGCGCCATCGCGTTCGGTTGCCCCGCAAAACGATAGGACAGCCCTTCTGCCCAGCTCCATTGTCCCGCACCGCGCGAACGAGCGACGAATCCACGCCACAGTCACGATGGGCGGTGAGCGCAACGCCCTCATCCTCGTCAGGGCAAGGGGATGACCCGCCTCTTCAACGGGACAAACTCGGTGGCAAGACAATCCATCAGCACGACGTCGTAGACGCGGCCCCCGAGGCGATGGGCTTCCCGCCGCCGGCCGATTTCCTTGAATCCGGCGCGCGAGTAGGCCCTCAGCGCCGCGACGTTGTAGCTCGCCGTATCCAACCAGACGTTGTGGACGCCGAGCACGGTGAAGGCATAATCGAGCACCAATTGCGTCGCCTCCGTCCCGTAGCCCCGGCCTCGCTGGCTCGCCTCACCGATGGTGATCCCAAACTCCGCCGTACGTTCGGAGTTCGTGAAGTCACGGATGTTCGTCACGCCGATCGGGCGCAACTCCGGCAACTCGTAGATCGCGAACCCGATCCCATCCGCCCTTTCCCCCCGAATCAACGGCTCGTAGACCGCGGCCGCCGCCTCAGGCGACAGCGGTCGCGGTTCGTTCCCCCGGAGGTCGCCCGTTGGAAAGTCGTTGTCCCAGCGAACGAGGAACGGGAGCAGGCCCGTGTGCAGCGGGCCAAGCGCCACCTTCTCACCCGTGATGTTGATCACCGGACGCGCCTGCGTCTGCTCAGGGCTCGCCATCCTCGGCACGGGCTCCTTCCTCTTCGCGGTCGTTCCTCGTTACAACGGCTGCCGACCCGCGAAACCGGCGTCGACCTCATGCCAGTAGGCGATCGCCTCTTCGCCGAGGTGCCAACAGAGAAAGACCACGGTCTCTCCCCGCAGACATGGGAAGTCGATCAACCCGTGGTCAATATCCTTGATCTCCACCCCTCGCTCCCGGATCTCACGGACCCCATCGCCGATCGCGCGAGCCAGACGCTGCAACTGCCCTTCCAACAACGCCGCGTCCGCTCCGTGACCGTTACCACGCATCGCCGGGGTCAGCCGCTCCAGGGCGACGCGCGCCTCATCCCACGCCGCCTTCGTTCCCCGCAGCTCCTTCAACAATGGGATCAACGCCGGCAGCGCGGCGTTGGCCTCCTCAACCGTGAAGAGCCTGCGCCACGACCCGGCTCGCTCCGGCAGCGCGTCCATCCACTTGTCTCCCCTACGCCCGCGTCGACGGCGGCGCTACTGACCGTCCGCGACGGCCAAGCAGGCGAGCGGCCAGACTGGGCGGCTTCGGCGGCTTTGGCGGCTTGGCCGCTTCCTCCAGGCGCCGCCGCAGCTCCGGCTCCAGACGCGCGCGATCGGGAACGATCGCGACCGCTCCCGGCGGGTTCGTCTCCGGCGCGTTAGGCGTCACCACGCCAACCGCCTCGTAGATGCCCAACTTTCGTTCGTCGACGTAGGCGACCAGCTCCATCATCAGACCAACGATGGCGACCCCGTCACGCTCAGCCTCGACCAAACGCCGCACGAGCCGCTCGCTTCGCGTCTCGAGCAAGCGCCGCAGCTCCGGCACCAGCCGGGCCGGCACATAGGCCCCGCCCATCATCCCAACACCGCGATCGAGCCGGATCGGCATCACCCGCGCCACCGCCGGCGGCACCCCCGCGTCGCCAAAGAGCCGCGATGGCGGTCGCAGAAGCATCCCAATTCCGCGGTCGATCCGCGCTTCCCACGACGTCAAGCCCGCGTCCGCCAACAGATAGGTCGGATGCGCCGTCGCCAGTGCGCGCGCCAACCCGTAGCTGACCGCGTTCGCCCCCTCCTCGTTCCCCTCCTCGGCCCGCGCGTAGCCCCGGCGCGCCTCCGCGACCAGCCCCTCTGCCCAGGCCGCACTCCCCGGCGTCACGGTTGCCGGCTCCGCCCCCCCCGTCACCGCGCCAACGTACCGCGCGACAATCTCCGGGTCGAGCGGGTGCAGCGAGGTCAGCCCAGCCATTCGTCTCCCTGTCGTCACGGTATCCGACCTCCCGGTCCGGCTATCATCGCATTCCGCGGCCAGCCGGCGCCGCCCGGCCGCTCCCGCCCGCCATCCACCGACCAGAACGCCAGGAGCGTGCCGTCCATGACCTCACGACCGTGGCTCCTCCGCCACCTGCCACCACCGAGCCCCGCGAGCCAAACGCGCCTGCTCGCCATCGGCGCCCACCCGCGAGTCCTGACCCAGCTGGCCGAACGCGGAGACGTCGTCGACTCCCACGCCCTGGACCTCAATCCCGCCGCCGCACTGGAAGGCGAACCGTTCGTGCCGCCGGTCACCCGCTGGCCAGGTCCAGACCGCGCCTACGACGCCGTTCTTCTCCTCGATCAGCTCGCCCTCGTCGTCGATGACGAAGCCGCGATCGCCGAGGCGACCCGGGTCCTTCGTCCCGGTGGCATCCTCATCCTGCGCATCCCCTTCACCGGTCCCCTCGCTTGGCTCGATCCCTACAACGCCTACCGCTACCTCAGCGACGCCACTGGTCGCGGCCCGAAGCCGGTCGAGACCCGAGGCATCGGCTGGCACCGACACTACCGGCGGCGGGATATCGACGACCTCCTCGGCAACCACTTTCGCCTCATCGCCATCGATGGTCGTGGTATCGGCGTGGCGGCAGCGCTGCGCCTGATACTCCTTCTTCTCTTTCGCTGGCTGCTCCTCCGAGAGGATCTCTACCGCCGGCTGCGCGGGCTGCCGACAGCCGTCGCCCACGTCGAGGACCGGCTCTCGCTCGGACGTTACGGCTATCACCTGGCGGTCGTCGCCGAGCGCCTGCCAGACCCCGAACCACCGGCTTGACACCTTTCGCCGCCCGTTCATTGTCTACGGTGCGGCCCCGCCTGTCGCTCCGCCGAGCCGGTGAGACATCCTCGATCGTCCTCCCACCTCCGGCGGCCGAGGCGCCCGCCACGCCCCGCTACCGCGCGGCCACCGTCCGCAGTGCTTCCGGCGCCGGCACGGCGACGTCGACGGGCTTGACGATCCGGTCGACCAGCGCAGCGCTGCCACTGACGCCCAACCGCTTCATGATCAGGTCGAACGTCGATTCCAGATCGGCCATGATGCCGCCCCGGGTCTCCTCCGGCAAATCCCACAGTTGGCGCTTGAACGGGCCGAAGCCACGCTTGCGCGTCGTGTAATAGAACTGAGCGTCCGTCTGGTCCGGCTTCCGCTCATCGGCGTGGTTCGCCGCAAGATGGGCGTAGATCTCATCCCTCAACTGGGTCGGGAAGGATCCGCTGTCGTAGATCTGGTTCTGGAAGGCAGTCGCCAGGTGCACCTCGACCGCGTTCGCCTGGGCAAAGCGGTCGAACGCCTCCGCTGGCAGCGTCGATGCCCCGTGCTGGACCGCGCCGCCGAGCCCGTATTCCTCCCGAGCCGCGGTCGAGAGCGCCGCCAGCGTCTCGAAGTCGACGGCCACCTCCTTGATCGTCCCATCCGGCAATGGCACGCCGCCGTGACTCGTCCCCGTCTGGACGCTGATCTTGCTGATCCTCGCGAGGTCGCGGCCCGCTTCCTGGCGCTGCTGGCCCAACTCCTCGACGTAGCGATCCATGAAGCCACGAAGCTCTTCAACCGTACTGTTGCGCTTCCCAACCTCGCCGATCTCGCCACCGATCGAGATCGTAATCCCCGCCGGCTCTCGCTCGCGGATCAGCCGCGTCATCTCCGCCGTGTGTCGCGCGTTCAGCGTCTGCTGCTCCTCGATCGTTGGCAGATCGATGTCGACGATCGTCGACGCGTCTATGTCGATGTTGTAGTACCCCGCGGCGATCGCTTCCGCTGTCAGCTCGCGCAGACCCTTCAGCTCGCCCTCGGCATCCTTGGCGTAGTTCTTCGCGTTGATTTGATAGTGGTCTCCCTGGATAAAGACTGGCCCCTGGTGCCCCTCCTTGATCGCGGCGGCGAGAGCGTTGGCCGCATACTCGCCGGGACGCTGGTCGGTATAGCCCATCTCCGACCGGGCCAGCTCGAAGAGGACGATCTTCGAGTCGTTCGCGCGCGCCGCCCGCAGCACCGTCCGCATCACGTCGTAGGTCAGCCCGCGCACATTGATCGCCGGCGCCGTCTTGTTCGCGTAATCACCCCGACCCGCCGCCATGTACAACGCGTGGATCGAGGCCGGGAACGCTCCAAGCGCGGGGGCGGCGGCCCGGATCAGCCAGCGACTCGCCTCCTTCACCGGCTCCTCGCCGAAGACCGCCGTCCGGATCAACCGGTCGATCAGCTTCCCGCGAAACCCGTCCGCGTCGACTACCTCGACCGTATCCCCCTGCACGCTGGCGATCCCGTCGAGCTCCCGTCGCAACGCCGCGACATCCGCGAAAACCTGGCTGCTGGTTGTCGCCGTCATCATTCCTCTCCTGTCGGGGTGGGCCGGCGCGGCTCGTTGCCATCCGGCCATCGTCTCCGTTTCCGTCAGGCTACCAGATACGAGACGCGACAACGCCCTGGGTTTCGCGGTTCGACGGAACCACGGCCCCCAAGGCGCTCGCCGCGTCATGGTCTGCTGGACGTTACTTGACCGTGAGCTTGTCGACCATGCCGGCCTCCTTATGCCCCGGCACGTTGCAGTAGTAGTCATAGGTGCCCGCCGGGGCGTTGATGGTGGTCTGCTCCGTCGCCCCCGGCGCCAGGTCGACGCTGATCTTCAGCGCGTCGATCGCGAAGTTGTGCGGCGCCGCTCCAGTGTTCGTCAGTGTGATCGGCACATCGCTCCCCGCCGGGATCGTCAACTCCTTCGGCTGGAACGCGATGTCCACCGCCGTCACCGTCTGTGCCGCCGCGTCGCCCCCCGCCGGCGCCGCTGCCCCGGCAGGTGCGGTGCCCCCAGCCGGTACGGCCGCCGGCGCGGGAGCACCGCCCGCTTGCACCTTCAACGTCCCGACCATCCCCGCTTCCTTGTGCCCCGGCAC
>JAABUS010000290.1_pt1 | contig 127852 bp, 119 predicted proteins | sample 5560161 | NCBI WGS metagenome assembly JAABUS01 (sample SAMN10711885, study PRJNA513376) | rock metagenome | isolation source: Antarctica rocks | place: Antarctica: Victoria Land, Trio Nunatak nord | collected 2016-01-04 | reverse complement strand
TATTAATTTATATATAATTCGTAATATCGTATTAAAACTAGAGGATATAATATATATAAATATTAATTCTAATATAAATATTAATTTTCAAATTATTTAATTTATTATAATTATCGATTAATTATATAAGATTTAAATTAATAATAATAAATTCTCTTTTATTTCGTTATATATTTTATAATTATTATTTTATAATAATTAGAAATAAATCTCGGTATTATTCAAATAACCGATCTTTAAAATTATTAATATATAGTATTAAAAAAAGTAAAGCTTTATTATATAATATAAAAAAAGAATAAAATTTTATTATTTAATAAATTTAAAAACTAGTTAGTCTTTCTTCTAAAAAAAATTTATTAAATATTTATATTTTATATTTTATATAATATTATTCCTAAATTCTTATTATATAAATAAATATATTATATTATATTATTTATTTTTAAACCTCCCGGTTATTTTCTCTTCGTTATAAATTTATTTCTTTTCGAATTCGTATAAAATTAAGTTTAATTATTTCGAGATCTTTATTTTTAAATTCTAAATATATTTCCTCGTCTTAAACTTTAAATTAATAAATTATATACTAGATATATTCTTATAATTTAAGAGAATTATATATATAAATTATTTATTTATAACCCTACTTCTTAAATTAATAACGAAGTATATAAAAATAAAAATTAATAATTTTTTTATTTTAAAATTATTATATAATATTTAATTATATTTCTTTCTTTATATAAAAACGATAAAGTATTTTTTTTAAAAGAATATTAAATTATATAATTAAATAATTACTTTAACCGTATTTTAATATTTAATATAAGAATTAATATTTAAATTATATAAATAAATTAAGGGAGGTATTATATAATTAACTATATCGTTTATATAATTAAAAAATAAAAAGATTAAGAGGTTTAAAACCTACGCGATAAGGCCGCAGATCATTTTTTAATTTTTCGTTTTTCGGTTTTTGGTTTTGTCCTATCTTCTGCTATCGTCCGCCGTAGTTAGGGACAGCCGAGTTCTTAGCGTAGGTACAGCCGAGCTACATCCTGCAGTGGGATGTACACGTTCATTGAAAGCTACGACCCGCGCAGTAGCAGCCTAACCATTTGCGCTGTGCTCGTCCCGTGGTGTTAACACAGACGATACAGAACTGCTATAGTGGTATGAATCGGGCGCGGCACAGCCTGGTTGGTAGTAGAAGGATGATGAACAAGCCCGCGGGCAAACGATCTTGGAGATGAGCCGGGTTTGTTGAACGGGAGTTTTCGAATGGAGTGCTTCTCCGCACGTCACTCAAGTCGGACGTGTGGGCGGAATTTCGCGGACGGCGAGAATTCTGGCTTTATGGCTTTCGCAGCGGTGCGTGTTCAATACATAATATAACAACAATAGACAGGCCGAGATGTTAATTGGGAGAAGATTAGACTTGACTTTGTCATTCGAGAATGGTAACGACACGAACGCCTTGCACCATGACGCCGAACAAACAAGGATTGGACATTCTTAGTTGGTACCGTCAGATGACTTCCCACCTCCCCACGTACACGCGAAGATACAGTCCATCTGGCGACTCTATTGGACATTAATGAGTGGTTTCTCTACATGCAGGGGTGGGCCACGTACCACTTCATTACCAGTGTCCTCTGACCACTTTGGTGGCACGGTACAGCTGGGTATAGCTCCCTTTGCAAAATTTCCATCGCTTGGCCACTGTTGCTCTCCGAGCGCGAAAGCAATATAGTTGTTCTGCGATTCAGGAACGCAGACAAGCTCATCTTCGAGCTTACTCTGAAAACGCAGTGGGTTGTTAGCACTGGCCGGTGTCCGTTGTGTATAGCCAATCTGCGCTTGGTTATTGTCTGTCATTGTGACTTCGAGGTCGTAATCTCCGGATTCATCAAACGGTGAACGCCATTCGGTCACATGAATGCCGCAAGTGCCTTGTGCATAAGGTGCAGAAGCCGGCGGGGGACCCGCTGTTACAGGATTGTTGGCTGGAGGGGGCCGTGGCTTTTTGGGATTGTCCTGCTCACTGACGCCGTTCCAGATGATATTCGTTCCTTGTAACCGCTTCCAGTTGGCTGTGTCCTGAAGATATTGCTTCGCGTTGGCCGCGACCTTGCCGTCGCTCATATCCCACGGGATTGTGTCGTAGGCGAGGAAATTTGCGATGACGCCGGCCACCAAGGGCGCTGCTGAACGAATGGTCAGCCATTTTGCCAGTCAACCCAGGGATAGTATAGCAACTCACAAAAGGATGTACCATGACGTTGGACTGGATCGGGAGCCACTTGGCCCTTCTTCAGACAAGTCACATCTACACCCGGGGCGAGGATCGTGACATGATCACCTCCTTGGGAGAAGACGGCTTGTTTTCCCGCGAAGTCATTGGCACCCACAACGATCAATGGATAATCGGGCGCTTCAAATACGGCTGGTACCGTATCGACCGCCGATCTTAGAGCCCCATTATTATCTTTTTCTGTACAATGGTTACCTGCAGAGTTTATAACGACAGCGTCAAGATTCATGACTTCTCGGATTTTGTCGTAGAAATCCTTCTCTATTGCGAAAGGGGGGTCGTTGAGATTGTTAGGATCGAATCCAAAGTTGCTGTTGATGGAAAAGGTGATGACACTTTTTTTCTGCAGTTCTAGAATACAAGGTTTGGGTCAGCGGCATTCCACGCAATCGATCTGTTGGGCTGCTTTGTATGCAGGGTTCGTGAAGCACGCCAGATTCACGCAGAACCCGTGCAGCTCGTAGGTGAGACCCACAGCAACTGCGAGGTACAGGGTATCAGGATAACGTACTTTTCGCTCGAATGTCTTTGGCTACCAAGTCAAATGCAACGACCAACTCCCACGGATGCAGCCCAAACATCTTCACCACCACAAGCGTGGCCTTCTTGGCGGAGCCAAGATTCTGGCTTACGGCTTTCGCAGCGGTGCATGTACCGTGCGAGGGGTTTGAGCTTACCGAGTCATCTGTGTCTGGTGCTTGCCCTCTCTGTTCGGAGATCCAAGTCTGGATGAACCGTACTTGGTTGATAGGAAATTCCTGAAAGTTCAAGGAGTCGATGCCCTGTGCACATACGTCAGTGAATGCTCCAGACACGACACCTGGGGTTTTCTCTAAAATTGCATTTTCTATGTGATAGATGGAGATGCCATCAGCAGCCTTATCCTCATAAACGTACTTATCTAGATCATCTAGGTTGGGAACCGTACTTTGACCCGATCAGCCGGAACAGCTAGGAGGATTGTATATATACATACGTAGGTTGACTAATCATCTTGAGTTCAGATACAGGGTCAGCCTGAGAGGTATAACGGATCGCTCTCTTAAGATTTCGATCGACTGTCGGATTCATGGAGCGTTTTGTCGTGGACATATCCAAATACCGTGAATAGCTATAGTCGCCACTATCAAAGTCAAACGCAATTAGAACGTCAGGCTGCTTGCGAATATCCGCAATTTGTGAATCAGTAGCATTTATCGTCCAAGTCATGAGTACATTATTGATATCTCGGTACGAATAGGGCTCGCTATCAATGGCGTTTTTGATGAAGCCATCAGTCTTATTCAACATGTCCTCGTTGGTTCGGTCCATTGGGTATACAATATATGTCCTCATTGTACCGGTATTGTCGCTCATGTCGGATCCTCTGCCATATAGGCTGTCAGTTGCGATGACACTCAAAGCGAACAAGTAGAGCAGGAGGAAAGACAAGGTGAACAAGCGCATGTTTAGGGGCTTGAGGGGATTTCAGATGACATGTAAACCGGGAAGACTGGCTCAGGCAAAAGGTGTGGTATTGAATAAGGGAAGACACTTTGGCAATGAAGGCCATCAACCTTATATACAAAAAGAGCGCGAGATGTATGCTGCCACATCTCTTGTTTCAGACACTAAGCTATTGTCTGCCTTTCACCTGAGACAACATCCTCAAAGGATTCATACAAGGGCTGGGTAGAAGTCGACGCTGTGCCATACATTGGTTTATTTTTAATATTCACCAAGAAACGAAGGCTCTGACTAGACTTGCTTGCTTGTATAGCCAGGCACAACGAATAGGGAACCTATTTCACAGGAATACCTCGAGATACAGAGGTTTTGAGACCAAAAAGCGTACTCACATGATTTTCTCTGAGCCTCGTCTCTGTGTAGTGTCTTTGACCGCAATGCCCATCGGGAAAAGGCTAGTCTCTCTACTGGCACTACTACCTTGTTGAACCCCTTCAGGACATGAAGTGGCTTTCTCGGTCGTGCGTCCTGGAACGATAGGTAGAGTTTGTCTATCGCCAGGGGGTGGCTCCGCATCAGGCTCGGTTCTCTTTGCATCCTGCCGTTGGTTTTCTGCCATAGCGTAACAGGTGTAGCAAAGGCAATAAGTCTTTTGCTCTATGATTTGACGACTACCGATCGATGCTCTTCGGCGTTTCACTCGATGGTCTTGCGAGGGATTGAATGAGTTACGAAATCTATCCCGTAATGTTCAGAGGGCGCAGCGCGAACAGAGACGGCGGTGCAAAGAAAGGTCAACTATTCCGAACGGGAGGAAGACTTGAACATGACTGTAAATGGTGGGGTCAAAATCCTTCGTCGAAAAAATCCGTCCATCGCAACCCGTAATCCAGCAGGCAGTAAGTCTTGGCGCAATTTTGGCGCTTAAAGTCGGATTGATGAGGATCTCGCCGTAGATGCTTTCCTATCAAATGCTGAGCACGGGGTGTTAGCGAGTGGTAGAGGACTCATCCGGCCGAGCCACAGGCAGCCGAGTCGTTTGAAACCACGGCGGCGTCGGAGTTCTCTTTTCTGAGGGACAATCAAGCTGTGGGAAGATGATAAGCCAGGGAATCTGTGATATAGTCCCGCCTTCTCTATCACGCTGAGAAGGTGAAGGTCTACGGGCCCATGCTACGAAGAATAGATCTTTCCTCTCGCTCTTTGTCTTCCATCAGTCCCAGCTTCATCGAGCGAGAACGAGAGCATAGCCCTCTTGGCGCTAGGCTCCCCGGGGGGGGGGGAAGGGAGCGCCCCGACGCCTCCATTGTGTGACACACCCAAACCGGGCGAGGTCACAACCCTGGTGGTGGGCATGGGCGATATAATATAGTCAGCCGACGTAGATATGCCTCTATGCGTAACTAATTAAAGCTAAGCTATTCAAGCGGCAGCTGATTAAGCCGAGTGGGGCGGGCCAGGATATTCTGCGTTTTTGCTTTCATGTTTATCATAATGGTACGCTGCCTAGAGCTTAGGGGGTTGAATTCATAGCAATACTGCAACAAGAAAATCCATTATAGAAAGTTTAGAGCCAGTAACGCCGCCGCTACGCCCAAATATAAGAGAATCTGCATTGCGATGGTAGGTTTGAAGTCTTTGAGAAACGCGTGATTAGTATCAATGAGATATGGTTTTTGTGCTCCAATAATTGCTCATAAGACAAGGGAGGTTGGATTGTGATCTAGCAGACCCCACCATTTAGTCATCGGCAATAGACAGGCCTCTGTTGGAGCAGCGACGACAAGAACCATCTAGATTGCTGGATTTCAGAAGTAGTATGGACAATGAATGAAGAAGACATACAAGGAAGTACGTACCCGTAGGGTCTCGGAGTGGAAATGAATAATCTTGCGCTTCATGAGTGGTGTAGACCAATCAATTGAGTCATCTTGGCTTCTGCAATCTTCGTTTCATCGTACAAGGAGCAAGCAGGTCTGGCATGGCTTGGCCCTTGAACATTTTATGCTTACCTCGTCTTGTAGACACAAGGCTTAAGCACCTTGCTCTCGTCCATTTTCGCCTCAGCCTCACCTTCAAGAAACTTGGTCTTTCCCACCTGCTTCCCCCTGAATCCCTCTCCGAATCTAACCTTTCCCCCCTTTTCATTCTCCATCGACTTTTCCGGTCTCATCGCCTTAAGAAACCTCATCCTCACGAACATCTTATTGGCCATGTCCGGTTCGCCTTTCAAACTGAACCCACGCTTTCGAAAAACCTCAACAAATGGAGAGACGTCCGTTCCATCTTTAGCTACTTTAGCATCTTCGAGCTCTTCCGACGCCCCGGCCTCTTCGTCTTCGTCCCCTTCATCGCCTGAATTGGCCCTGTTTACCACCATCTTCCCAATCCCATCACCCTTCTTCTTCACCGGTCCCGGCCTAGCAAAGCGGCTCTTGATCTCTGCAATCCAGACCTCCCCACCTCCTCTCACAACTCTAGCGCACTCGCCAACAACATCGACCCAATTCGTGCCCATTAGACTCAAGCAGCAGATAGCTATATCCACGCCACCATCCCTAACGCCTACTGCAGCCAAATTGCTAATATCTGCTACAGTGATAAGATTTGCATTTGCTGTATCACCTTTTGCGAGGTCGAAAGAGAGGAGGTTTAGATTCAGTACTTTTTTGAGCGGCTGCAAGGACCCAGCCAGATGTGCGTCACCGCAGCCCAAGTCAGCAATCGTGCAAACACCTCTTGTCCGCGGCAACGGATCTAATTGCCTTCCCACCTTGCTATCTCCTATCAGCGCCTCCTCACTGATAGGCTCTTTTGTTTTACTTCCTTTCTTCATCTCCCTCCACATCTTCTTCTGGCTCGGTACACTCATCCTGCCCCTGACTTTGAATTCCTCGACAAATCCCTCTACGGGGTTTTGAGGCCATACGGCGACTTGAACGCGGAACCCTGCATGATAGGATGTATATGCTTGAGGGGAGTCGGCGAAGAGCTGCATTGCTTCGTTGGAAGCGCTGGTGTATAGGGTTTGATTTAAGTGGCGAAAACGTGCAGAGGTCAATTTGGCGGCCATACGCTGCTGTAGTACTGTAAGTTTGGTGGTTGATGGCGGTGGGATAGGCGGCTTTAATGCTGTAGATGCCGCAAGGGCTTTGGAAGGCTTTGGAGGGTGTGGGGCTGAGGGGGGTTCTTTGGACGTAGTTGGTACTAGCTTATTTGAGGGTGCGGGAGCATTGGCTGCTTCAAAAGGTTTCGAATTTGGGGGCTTGGATGAAGCTGCCGTAGTAGTAGCACCAGTGATTGCTTCAGGGCGTGTGGGTGGAAGAGTGCCGTTGGCTTGTAGAAGAGCTCTCTGCTCCTTCCTCCTGGCAGCTTTGGCTATGCGTCTTTCGTATCTGGATTTCCCATCCTCATCGTGCTCAGAGGATTTCTCTGGACCAGGCGTGGCTTTTGCGACTTTGACATACCCGATGGCCTGGGCAATCTCAGACTCCTCGTACTCACCCTTGTGGTTCTCTGCGTTCTTCTTCTTTTTTGGTAGTTCATCCTCGTTGGCATGATCTTCCTGCTCCTCAAGAACGGCCGCAGAGAAATCACCATTAATATCTACAGCCTCCTCCAGCGGCTCTGTCTTTTGCTTCTGCCTGTTCCTCTTCTGCTTTGGTACTTTCCCCTCTGCCACGCCCTCTGCAACCTCGTTTGGCTTTCCCTCTATATGCTTTCTCCATAGATCCCCCAAGTTCTCCTCCGTGATGTCCGTGATCATGCTCGAGCCATGACCTCGCTTGCGTTTCTTCGATTTGTCGTTTGTGCCATTGGCCTCGCTAGGCCTGTTCTCTTTGGCAGGCCTCGAAGCCTTTGTTTCAACTTGGGCCTTGAGTGTGTCAGCAGATACGGACCATCCAGGAACCGCGAACATTCTTGGCAGTCGAATATGAAATGGACTCTGAGAATTTGAGAAGTTGATAATCCGGGATTAAGGGTCTTAAAGCCGGCAATGAGGGCACGCACCCCCAATTCGAATTAGTCTAGATTATATTGTCGAGATTGTCTCCTCTCCTCAATTGAAGTACGTTGCGCAGGACTGTGAGGACATCGCAGCAGGATTTATATGAGTGGTATGTATTCGTTGACTTGAGGTTATAGGGGAGGTCTATGTCCTTCTATCGATAACCGCCTTCTAATGCTGCCGCGTGGTGAGATTCGTTGAGTGATCCCATGCTGTACACCAGCTTCTCCAATCTTTCTAAGTCTTGAATCGTGGTATCGTTGAGATGTACCGCCGCCATGAGTGTAACTTTCCCATCCCTAATGCGTCGAGACGGTTGAGATATCTCGCGCAACGCCAAAAATTGTTGAATGCAATGATGTTTACCGCTCATGCGCCTCGCTATGCCGCCGAATGCAGTCCAAAAACATGAAAACAATTGTGTTCTAACAATGGTGATGCACGAAGTATAGTCATTGAAAATGTTTTGCAAGCGTGGAGGTCGGAGGTAAAAGCCTATTCTGGTGTTCCGTTGGAGACTCCATTGATGATCCCATTCGTCGCTGTCTTTCGATGTCCATTGGTCACAGGGATAGTGTCCGAATGAACACTGTTCATGAATGGTTCTGAAGAGGCAGGATCATCCATGTTGTTCGTTTCGAGGCCATCGAACAATTCAAAGATACCGTGGGTTTGGTGGAAGTTGTTGTCCACTGCAGAACGTTATAAGCAGAAGAACAAGTAGTCTGCCAAGGTCGACTTACCAATATTTACCAGGTACCAGTTATGCATTATGCCATCAATCAGATGTCGGCTTGGACTCATAGTGGAGTGGCATTTGGCCCAGTCTGTCCCAAGGCGGAATGCCTCGTCCTTCCAAGCCAGGAAACTGATGGTCTCAACGATCGTAGGCTGCACAATCTCCTTACCTGGGAAGACACCCCATGTGACTGCATTGGGTCCCTCGCTTGGTGCATTCGTTCTTAGATCCCCTTCCTTGGTGACGGCATAGTATGTCATATTAGGATCCTTTTCGATGCGTGCAATGAGCTCCTTGATCAGTGATGGAGATATGAGTAGCTCAACGTAGGCCTTCTGGTAGACGTAGCCGCCTTTAGGTCCCCAGCCATGCACTGGGTGTGTCGATTTGATACCATTCACAGACGGCTGAGAAGTGATCGTCAGAAGTCCTCTCTTGTTCAAATCAATGAGCTCAGATCTGATGACCTCAGCTTCGTTTGTGATTGGCGACTCGCTCCATGGCAGGCTTTTAAGATTTCCCTCCAAGAATTGTACGAAGATATTGGCTACATCTTTCAGTATCTTAGGCTCTCCCCAGAGTTTTATGTTTTGCTCGTTTGATCCTTTCAAGCCAATGTCGTACGCATCCAATTCACCGAAAGCGGGGGATCGAGCGTCACCCCATCGACCATTGGGAAATTCATCCCAATCCTGTGTTCGAGCAACGTAAGACTTATTCCGGTTTTTCCAGAAGACGGGCCGCACGTCTTCTTCCCTACGGTTCAAGCCTAGTGATTGCCGCCATGGTAGCTGTCTGTTGGTAGGTGTTCCATCTTTTGGGACTAATTCCAGCTCTTCGAGAACCATGCGTGTTGCTTGTGCGAGGTTCATAGTGTAACTAACAATCTATCAGTAGAGACAATAGGGATGACGAAGGACATTGCCTACAAATGTAGATGCAGAATCCCAGCGTCGATGATCTTCCTACACATTTCAACAACCAAGCCTTTTCCAACCTCTCGTACTTGGGCATCGTCGTTCTTGACCGGCTCCAGAGCATCGAGGAAGTTCTGTGGAATGTGGCAACTCATGCCAGTCGCACGCCTCATGAAAGCGGAATGGGTATGGATGGGCATTATCCCCGGCACTATTGGCACTGTTATGCCTGCCGCCCGTACCTCGTCTACCCATTTCAAGAATCTGTCTACATCGTAGAACATCTGCGTCACGATGAAAGTTCCTCCTGCGTCGACTTTCTCTTTGAGATGCTCCGTCAGCGATACTGGATCTTGATTGTCATCGCAGCCTTCAGGGTATCCAGCTACACCAATATCAAAATGATCCCCCCATCTGTTCTTGATGTGTTTGACAAGGTCTTTGGCGTACAAGAAGCCACCCTCAACAGCTTGCCATTTCTCCTTCTCGCGTGGAGGATCTCCACGTAATGCCAGAATGTTCTTACATCCAGCGTCAAAGGCTGTCTTCAGGGCATTATCAACTTTCTCCATTCCCATATCCGTGCACGTCAAATGCATGCAGGTTTCAAGACCGTAGACATTCTGTGCAACCCTGACCATATCGCATGTAAGTTGCGATCTGCTGCCCCCAGACCCCCACGTCACATCGATAAATGCCGGCCCAAAGTCATGCATACGGTCAATGCGGTCGTAAAGATTTTGTACACCCTGCTCCGTCTTTGGAGGAAAGAACTCGAATGAAAAGACAGGTTTCCCTGATCGCTCAGCCTCCGCGAGCTTGTTGCTGATGTGCATCTTGAAGTTGCTGTAGTTTCTGTCCAAGTTTCCATAATCAGCTTTCGACTTGTACAGAGCCATTGCTTCGCAAAATCAAGAAGCCTGCGCAAGGTGGCCTGCGCCATAGCGCCGTGATATACAGTGTTCATGGCAAGCACGGGTGGGTTTTCCACTCACCAAACTCGCGATACTCCAGGGTTTGCCTTGTAGCTTGAGAATCTCAAACGACACTGCCTCTTTTCTTGGAACTCTGCACAGGATTTGCTATCCAAGGTATCGTTTCCGGGCCCACCTGTCTGCTTTCTGCCGCGACATGCACCACAGTGATTATGAATTCTCCTGTGTGATTCTCCCGAATGTTCCCCCCGAAGTCGGCCGGTTTATGTGACCAGTCGGACCTGGTATGAATGTTCCGAGACAGTGTAGGATCGGTTTCTTGGTGAATAAGACGCAGTTGAGGGCGTCGGTGGATGTCTGTGGATGTCTGTGCGGTTATCTAGTCTTGTGCTTCTATGATAAAGCGGTGAATCTCGATGGTTTGCAGAAAACAGAAAAGATTTTCCCTCGCTCAGCGCGCAGTGAAACAAGCTAAGCCCTGAAGTGATTCAATAAGACTGGGCATGAACAAGCGACCTTAGGACTCCCCGCAGCTTAAGCCACAACCGCACTCGCCCGTGGGGGTGGGGATAAGGGGGCGGCCCCTGGTGGGGTCCAGCCTCTGTTGCCTGGTCACTTTGATGTTGTAATTTTCAGAGTATTGTCTTTCCTGCGAAAATGGCAGCTCAAGAAGAAGATATCGACGATCTCGTCCCCTCCGATCCGCCTTCGAATCTCCTGCCTTACAAAACCGCCTTTCTCCAATCTTGCCTCTCAGCCTCTGTCTTAACCTTCGGCACATACACTCTCAAAAGCGGACGCCAGTCTCCCTACTTCTTTAACGCTGGTCTGTTCCATCGCGCTTCCCTTCTCCGTTCCATCAGCACCGCCTTTGCGCAGACCTTGCTCCACCACTGCGATTCCAACCTAAAATTCTCCTTCGACGTCCTTTTCGGGCCGAGTTACAAAGGAATCCCACTCGCAACAGCAACAGTAGACAAACTCGCCGAACTAGATGAGGCCAGGTTTGGAGAGGTGGGGTACAGTTTCAATAGGAAGGAGGCCAAGGATCATGGGGAAGGGGGTGTGATTGTTGGGGCACCTCTCCAAGGAAAGAGGGTGGTTATAATTGATGATGTGATTACGGCGGGGACGGCCATGAGGGGGGCTATTGAAGTTGTTAAGGCGCAAGGTGGAATACTGGTGGGTATCGTCATAGCCTTAAATCGAATGGAGAGAATGAGGGATGAAGGCGGAGGGAGTGCTATTGGGGAAGTTGCTTCTACGTATGAGGTGCCTGTACTGAGTATTATTGATCTGAACGACCTCATTGAGGTCCTTGGAGAGTTAAGGAATGAGGAAGACATGCGGAGAGTAGAGGAGTACAAGAAGCGGTACGGGGCCAGTGAATGATGTCGTGAGGTCTGGGAAAAAGACTATTAAACATTTGTGACACCCATAGAGGCCCGTATGGAAGCTTCAAGTTGTCGTTATCATTCAAAGCTTGTGCTCTTGTGCCATCTCTATGTGCATCCATGCTATATCTTTGTTAATGAGCCCAACTGCTATGCATGCCGAAATGAAGTTCGTCTCAGAAATCAGAGGAGAAGCCCGGCAGCCTCTTCAACGTTGCCGCCTGCTATCTCAAGAGCATGTATCGCTTCTTCCTTGGAGAAGCCCATGTTCGTTAGTTGTTCAATGTCTTCCTTGGGGAATGATGCTGGCCCAGTAGTTGATTGTGGCTGCTGCTGCTGTTCACCTGCAGAGGTGGATTGGCCTGCTGATGGAGCCGTGTTGGCGCTCAATTTTGACGGTTCTGATTCAGTCACCGTCCCAGAAATTGCACCTATCTTCTTCCCTGAGGGGCCGTCGATGGTCGGTTCTTCTTTGTAGACTTCATCATTCTTCGGGATGTCTGCTTCTCCGAGGAATTCCACCTCATTGCCTTGGATGATCAGTTTCCCCTTTTGCAGATCTATGGAAGCCTGGTGCTTCTTCAGCATGTCCAATCCAAGTAGTAAATCGACATCCTTGCCTTCCATGACCGTAAAGCTGCATGTATAATGTTCGTCGCCGATCTTGATCATGGCGCTATGGACACGACCAAGGATTTTGGCCGTACCAACACCTCTAGCGATACCCGCATAGCGTTTGTCCAGAAGTCGGTAGATGCCACATTTCTCAGCACATTCAGGAGACATAATAGTAGTCTGAGCTCCGGAGTCGACGAATGCTTTTACTTTATGGCCGTTGACTTCGACCGGAATATAGAGCATGTGAACTCGCCCGAAGACTAGAGATTGGAGTATTAATATGGACTCGGTCTGACCAGCAACTACTAGGCAAAGCGTTCTTACCTTCGGGATTATGTTCCATTGCACTTTGCAGATTCTCTGTGACCTGCTCCTGTCTAATCATTTCTTCGATCTCACGTTGCGCATCAACATTAAAAGGATCCGCCTCAAGCATAGCTAGCCTACGCTGTTTCTCGGCTTGAATCTCATTTTGTTGCCGTTGGATTCCCTCCCAAACTTGATGGAAATGATTTGCATCATTGACGCTATCCGCTAACCTTGGATCGAATGACCTCAGGCTCGCGAGTACGGCTGGGTCTCCAACAGCTTGCAGACGCGTTGTCTCCGCTTGATCACGACTAGGGCGCTGAGGTGCCCCTCTCCCTTGTGCAGGCGCCGCTCTGCCTGGGCCGGAGCTTGGCGCCTGTGGGCGTCGAACATGCATACCGAGCATGGAGTCTTCGATCACTTGACACTGCTGTAGGGTCTTTGACCCGTCTTGTAGCACTCGCCCATTGTAGGATATGTTTTGGGCAGCGCCAGGAATCCCGGTTTCACTCTCAATGTAGCCCTTGACGTCGGCTATGGTCATTTCCGCAGCCACATCGCTAGAGAGGAAATCTTGATCGAGGGCGATCTGAGGGGCGGCGGAAGTGTCTATTGAGATTGTGATCCGCCTGAATTGCCGATCAGCTTTGATTGCCTAAACGATGGGTGCGACGCTTACATGATGACGTGGGGCGGTACGAAGTGTAGAGCTTCTAGATGTGTTCTGTTCCGAACTTAATAGAAGGGTAAGTCGGTGCCAGCTTCTGGTGAATCCGAGGCAAAAGAAGTGATGGTGAGGCTGCACAATGAGTTCCTGGTCACTCTCAAACGGTAGCTTTGGGTTTCGCTCAAGAAAAAAGGCCCGTAGAAATGCTCGATAAAGCAGTCAGCAAGCGTAAAAGTCTGTAGAATCAGAAGGAAGGAGCTCTAGTCATTGTAGGGAGAAGGAGATAAGGATGCAACTCGAGGCCTCATGGCAGTCTACGAGTACACTCGAGGCAATTGGACCACATTAGTCATCAAAGATGACTTCGATGGTCACTCGGAAAGAGATCGAAGAGAGCATACTCCCTTCAGCTGGAGTATCATCATCGATCCAAACCTGTGAAAGGGAAACTCTTTTCATATGTAAATCAGCAAGATGCTACGAGTACGAGTAGCGCATCAATGAAAGCTTTGGCGGAACGATCCCGGGGCTGCTCTAGTTCTAGAGCATCGACAAAGTCCATCAACGGCAATGATACATCATCTGGCTAAGCGGATATTGCGTCGCCGGAGATTTGTCTATTTCGGAGCAGGCGCTCCTGAATTCTGAGTCTTGACTGCCTCGATTGCTGTCAGAGGCTGAAAAAGGGCGAAAGTCTTGAGGGGGTGACAATCACAATGACGACAAGCCGCAGCTGCAGAGCACGAGATCAAATGCAGTTCAGCGCCCAAGTAGGTAAGCCTAGGTCCAGAACGATCTTGTGCAGCTGAAAGTCTAGAACCAGCGCTGCCTCTGCCTCTGCCTCTGCCTCTGCCTCTGCCTCTGCCTCTGCCTCTGCCTCTGCCTCTGCCTCTGCCTCTGCCTCTGCCTCTGCCTCTGCCTCTGCCAGTTTCGTCTTCTGTCGCTATCCGTAGAACTATCTACGGAAAATACGGCCTTACTCTTTCTTTGATCATGCCCCGAGATCTTTTTGCCTCGGACTCGGATCCAAAGGACGAATCTGTTGTCGCCAGCCCAGATGCTACCACACCAAGGTCTGACACTATCGACGATGTGAACGCCGATGGCAGTGATGGGTACAACCAGTTCACCATACAACGAGGCGAAGTGAGGAAGGAAACTGCTCTGCAGCTTCATGGTGATAGGGAGATTATCAAGAAGAGGGATAACCTGCATCCCTATGTCCAAACGCTCTCAATTTCAAATCTTGAGGATTGCGTAGCCCTGGAGGATGCTGTATTTCCTGAGCATGAGAGATGCTCGAGAGAAAAGGTAGAACGGATTTTTGACTACAGTCTGCACCTTGCGTGGCAATTCTTTCAACCCCTTACACTCATGCATGAGACGTCTTCGCGAAAGGGATTTACATATCACCAATTGCTAAATCTATATCTTGACCACTGCTATAGCTTGGAAAATGGTTGCGAAGCGACTGGTTTTCTGAGAACATTGTCTGTGTTTAACGTGTTTCTTTCAGAGGCCGTGACAATGCTAAGGTACCCTACCACCCTAGAAGAGACTGTCCTATCAGAGGTATTGAATCAACAGCTTCACGTATGCCCCTTACATGTGTCCCTGCAACCAATGCCCTGTGTTCAATATAAACATTATAAGGAATCCATACCGAGACTTACCTTTTCCGTCGTTATCGAAGATTTCCATTATCAACGTTTCGCTCACAGCCTCATAGTTCATTTACCGGCTAAGTGTATGCCCCGAGCTTTGCCTAGGCATGTTCTCAACCCGCTCATCACCCCCCGACGCGGCCTCCACGACCACATATACCGCTGCCCACCCTCCAGACTCCGCCTCCCCAGACCTTAAATCTGTGCTCATCGCAATGGTCATAGCTACAAAGATCGTCCATCCCTCAGTCACAGACGAAAGCATGGATATACCGCCTAATTGGCAAAGAATGTCTGTCCGCAACAGCGGTGCTCACGGCCACCAAGAAAACGGTAGAACTATAGCAATTCATTCTCTTGGAGTACTGCCAGCGTATCAAGGTAAAGGGCTGGCTAAGATGCTGATAAAGAGTTACGAGCAAAGGATGGAGACGAGCGGGATTGCAGATCGGATCACGCTGCTCGCGCATGATCATCTGCTAAAGATGTATGAGGGGATGGGGTTTGAGGATAGGGGGAAAAGTGATGTCAAGGTTGGCGGTGGTGGATGGAATAATTTGGTAAGGCATGCAGGCAGAACACTGGTCTCTGAGCTGACATCTGACAGACTTATGAATTCTCGGAGCACGGGCCTAAATCATGAGACTTCACTTTGGTACTCGATGCCCCTCTTACGAACGGCGTCCATTTGAACTTTTGCCTGATTTCAGCCTTTCGAATTTCGATTTGGTAGGCTGATTGACAAAGTTGTACGTTCACGTAGCTGCACATCTCCACAATTCCGAAGTATGGGTCCTTCTCACAGATTCGAAACAAATCTTTGCCATGCTCAAATGTTCCCATCTCGTATGCAAACGAATTGGACCGCATTCTTAGTATTTTATCCAGTATAGGCAGCTCGTCACGCGCCTGGTAAGTCGACACGGAGCATATACCAAGACCGTTGCAATTCCTCCACGCATCAAGTAAGACACCAGATATTGGCGTGTATATTGACAGTGGGATCCGACGTAATAGTCTGCCCTAGAAGCCCAACACGAGAGTCAGTACAGATCCTATATGATTTGTGATCTCACAGTGTGCCACTCACTTGCCCTAGCACCGTGATCGAGTCGCAATATCCTCTTCCAAACGCTGAAAGTCGAATGGTCGATCGTAGAACTCAGAATCCAGCCGCTCGAACAGCTCCTCGAGCATGAGGTAGTGCCCCAGGTCGTCCCAAATCAGATCATCCGCCCACACATGCACATCCATCTCCTCCTACCCTTCTCCGCCGGCTGGCTCTATCTCTTCTTAATGGTCCTGCGGTATTTCTTCCAGCTCAAAACAACGTCCGTCGGAGCACCCCTAAACGCCCCAGCCACCTCTCGCTGTAGTCTCTAGCGCTGCCAATGCCGTTGCCACTGCTCGTCCCACACTTTTTTCCTCTTAACCCACCGCTCTATCCGTCTGTGCCGTCTGACAAGTGCGCTCATCAGACGGTAGGGACTGCGCCTTCTCAATAAAGCATAGTCTCGCTAGAAGTCCTAGTATAGTCTTGGAGAACCAACGATAAAACTGTGGAGAACAACCTCTCATACGAGTAGACAGGTAGGCCTGGTACGTGGGAGGTGGTGAGGTAGACCTTACGGTCCACTTCCTACGCATAATTGTAGGTAAGCAACAGCTGGTAATCAGTACTAGCGCATCTTTGGCAAGCGAAAATGAGGAAAGGCTTGGAAAATTGTCCTAGTACCCCAACAAGAGTAAGTACTCCCCAACTTACGTACTGGAACAGTCTCCTCTGTGATTGCGCTATGCTTCACAGTGGATTGGGATAAATGGCTTATCTGCGCCATTGTATTTGCTGCATATGCTTGATAGAGTGGTGAATTGGTTGTTGTTGCTTAGGTGCACGAGCCCAGTCAGCGTATCATCAACACAAATCCACTTTGGGCCAACGAATTCCTCTAAGAGGATTCCGCAAACCACTAGGACCTACTATTGTGCTCTATGAATGATCAGTCAAGCTGGATATATGCGCAATCAAAGGGCTGGTGAGCAGCAAATTCAGTTGTTGGAACGGCTGTTACCCATACATTTACCCCTATACATGATCAGCGGAGCAGAAAAGGTGCTTATTCAAAGGCCGACGAACAGCAGATTTGCTCTCTGGTAAGGGTCTTACCGTGTCTACGCACGACTTCAAGCTCCATGTTCTTGCTCTTCGCTGGCACAATTGGGCCCACGGTCCTTGATTTCTGACGCGAAATAGATGACATGATGATACAAACGGCTTCTTCCACATTTTTACTCAAGTCCTGGAGTTTGTACTTCTCCTCCTGGAAGCATGCTTCAGAAACTCGTGTAACTCTTGATTACGCTCAAAGGGTAATGGATCGCTTAGATCGATATGCTAGCGAGCCTGATGCATGAGCCGCAAGAAATCCACATATCTGTCCATGAGCCCTACTTTAACCTTGTCCATCCGGATCCATCATAAACACAATCCTCGGGATCCTTCCCCAGCCTTACATTTCCCACAGTCGACCTGCTCCGATCCCGCATAGAATATCCCATTAATCTCGTCCTGCAATGTCATCATCTCCTTCAACTCCTCGCTCTCCTCAGCGATAAGAGAACGCATGGCGATGGAGACCGAAGCCAAAGCGGAAATAGGTCTTTGTATTAGGGACGGAGAAGCCATAGGGCAACGGCGTGGGTAAATCTGTGAGATTCGAATCTAGCGTGGGGTCAAGATTTCGTGAGAAATCGAAGGGCCCGCGACTAGTTCTTGTAATCGGAAAAGTTGGTGCTGGCGTGGATAGCACAGCAGCTATGTGGAGTGGCCATATAGTTAGGTGCGGAATTTGGCGGAAAGCTGCTCATTGGACATTGCCCATACGTAGGACCATTCTTCAGAATTTGGAACATTTCAACCTGCTTTATAATGCGTTGAAAGCGTTGGGGTGTTGGGGGCATTGGTCAAATAATCGCAGTGCGTTAGCGTGGTGCACGAATACCTTCATCGCCTCTGAACATCTATGAAAGCAACAAGCCAATGGGAAGGACAGATTAAATCACGACTGCTTGAGGTTCCACGGACATTTTGAGGCGATTCGTCTATCACAATCCGTACTATGTCACCAAAATGTCAATTTCGCATCCCTAGCCGCTGTTAGCTGTTAAGAACGATAGTCTATGCGTTGCCTATGTGAGGTATAGATCCGCGGCATGCAAATCTCAGAGAAAAGCATCATCTATATACGGGAAGGGCGCAGTATAGTACCTGAAGAAATCTTTTCGATGGACTGGTAGTGCGTAGGTTGCTGCTCTGGCGACTGGTGTTCCGGACGATACCAAAGCCTCGATATATGGTAGCATGAGTGGTAGAATGAGTTAGACGTTGAGTTCTGCTTGAAGAGACCAACAGAGACAATGACGAGGATATCTTTGTTTTAGTGAAAGCTCTATTTTTCAGTCCAAGCATAAAATTGAGCATATATGAGCAAGCACCGAGTCTTATATGGCAACGAAACAAAGACAATTACGTAAATGCAATGACAGTTCCATTCCCCATCTCGTACATAAAGCTGGGTAAAAGCTTGAGACAGATAACGTGAGTTGCACTTAAAAGTCGACGGTATGAAAGCAAAAGGGCAGGCATTTGCCAGCGTATGATTACAACCAATGTACTCGGCCAGCCGAAGATCATCTACCATGCTGAAGGGGCCCTGCACAACAATGCCCCCATAGAGGCATCTTGGTTCGAGTATCTTCTGTCCTCCAAGTGTCTCATTCGAAAAGCGTTGTATGGGCATCAGGATGCCGGCACAATGCGACGTTTTTGGGCGATTAGAGTAGCAATGCTGTAGTTCTAGAGTCTAGCCGACCTATTACCTTAACCATTGGGAAAGACAAAGGAATATCCGCGGATACTGAAGGCACCAAACATCGAACCATAGCTTCTCGCGTCCTCCTATCAGACAACCTCGGCTCATGAGTTTCCATCATTGGACGTTGGATGATGGTGGGTCTTCATGGAAGCCTGCAAATCGGTTGGGACTAGAAGGGTTCAACCCCCAACTGCTCATAACCCCTGACAGCCCATCCTGTAGGGCTGATGCCTGGAAGCCGCCTAGAGAACCGCCCTAGAGTGGGTTACTTTCGCGGTTGAAAAGGCCCCCGGAACTTCCCAGACTTTTGCATGGATGACAAATTTTGGGGTATCCTTTAGCGGTCGCGGTCGCTTCCGGGCTTTGGCCCAACAGGATAGCTGAAGCAATCAGTAGATACTCCGAAAATTGCAAGAAATACTCCGCGTAGTTGTAGCAAAGTAGCGGATGCAACAGGCCTTGTAGCGACACAGGCCATTATGAATTTGAAAAAATTACCTTAATTGGCCGAATTCTTGCGGAGAAAGTTCTGACGAGGCTATGACGCCACTTGGCGATTAGGTCCTCTACCGCTTTTTCCCACGTCCCTGAATTTAGGGCTGAGATTTGTTGAGCGCCCAACGCCCAACGCGGACGATTGTCATACCAAGCTCTCCTGGTGCATCCGATGCTGGGGTTTCACTTCTCTGTTAGCTGTTAGATTCAGTCGTCTCCAATCATCATCGGATCCTTCATCTAGCTCTTAGAATTCTAGCCAGTGTTTCGTCACCTTCTAGCCCTTTTCAACGCCTATCCCAACCAAGTCGCCGAATCATCTCACCCCCATCCAGCCTCAAACTAATATTAATCGACCTCACTGCTTCCCTCCTCCTGCAACACATAACCGCACATCACTTGGCCTCCCCACATTGTCCACGACACTTGTCTAACTTTACAAGCCATTATTGTCCACCTGTTCATTCCACCATCCTCCACACCACATCTCACGTTGATTGAAACGACCTTACACTATGCCTTCAAGCCAGCCGGCAGCAGGCCATCTGGCCGTGAAGCCAGAGTATCTATCAAGTCAGCGCTCATCAGCAGCAAAGAAGAGCGAGCCAAATCGGTCCAGATCATATGATCCTAAGAAGCCTCACATTGCCGACACCAAGATGAACTCAGGAAATTGGTACAAGCACGTTAACTGGCTCAACACCACCTTAATCGTTGGTGTACCACTCATGGGCTGCGTTGCAGCTTTCTGGACCCCTGTATACTGGCAGACTGCTCTCTTCGCCATTGCCTACTACTTCGCCACAGGCCTGGGAATAACAGCTGGCTATCACCGCCTTTGGGCACACACATCATATTCAGCAACTCTGCCTCTGCGTATCTTCTTGGCCGCAGTTGGTGGAGGTGCAGTTGAGGGTAGCGTACGCTGGTGGGCTCGGGATCATCGGGCTCATCATCGCTACACCGACACCGACAAGGACCCATACTCTGTCCGCAAGGGTCTCCTCTACTCGCACTTCGGTTGGATGTTAATGAAGCAAAACCCGAAGCGAATCGGACGCACCGACATCTCAGATCTCAACGAGGATCCTGTCGTCGTTTGGCAGCACAAGAACTACCTGAAAGTGGTCCTTTTTATGGGTCTCATCTTCCCCAGCATCGTCTGTGGAATGGGTTGGGGTGACTACCTCGGCGGCTTCGTCTATGGCGGCATCCTCCGCATCTTCTTCGTGCAGCAGGCCACCTTTTGCGTCAACTCTCTGGCTCACTGGCTCGGTGATCAGCCATTCGACGACCGCAACTCTCCTCGTGACCATGTGATCACCGCTCTCGTCACTCTCGGTGAGGGCTACCACAACTTCCATCATGAGTTCCCCTCCGACTACCGTAACGCCATCGAATTTTGGCAGTACGACCCTACGAAATGGTCGATCTGGATGTGGAAGCAGCTTGGCCTTGCGTTCGACTTGAAACAATTCAAGAGCAACGAAATCGAGAAGGGCCGTGTTCAACAATTGCAGAAGAAACTCGATCAGAAGCGTGCGAAGCTTGACTGGGGTGTTCCTCTCGAATCTCTCCCAGTCATGGAATGGGATGACTTCCAAGACCAAGCCAAGAACGGACGTGGTCTTGTCGCCATCGCAGGTGTTGTCCACGATGTCACTGAGTTCATCAAGGACCATCCAGGAGGAAAGGCTATGATCAACTCCGGTATTGGCAAAGATGCCACCGCCATGTTCAATGGTGGGGTTTACATGCACTCCAACGCCGCCCACAACCTGCTCTCAACTATGAGGGTGGGTGTTATTCGTGGTGGCTGCGAAGTGGAGATCTGGAAGCGCGCACAGAGGGAGAACAAGGACGTACATTTCGACAAGGATGGCCAGGGTCAAAAGATAATACGTGCCGGCAATCAAGTCACCAAGATCGCCGAGCCTGTTGCAACTGCTGGTGCAGCCTGATCTCATCAACTTTTTGGACACGCGAACAATTTTACGGTGTTCATGAACGTTGCCAATATAGATATTCTTTCCTGCAAGGCGCCTCGGAGGTTTCTCTGGCTGGGGGTTGCGAGATAGAGTGATACCTGCTCTTCTTGAAGGGAAGTTGACTTCTGTTGGTTCTTGTACAAACTAGATAATTCAGAACCTGTCAGTCGACGGTCTCATGCGAGCGACATAGACTACTGCTTTCGAGATGGACTAAATTCAAATGCTTAAAATTTTGACTATAAACCCTTCTTATATATTCTGAGTGAGCAGATAAAGTCTGATGTATTGATGGAACAATGCCTTGGTTTACTGGAAAAGACACCATTCAGCCAAGGCTCTCATACAAGGACAACGCAAGTACAATCGCAGCATCACACATGTGATCCATGAGGTAGAGCCTCATCGTAATTCATTGGTAGGCTTTCTTAATTAGACGGCGGGATCACTACCAAAGAGCTCGCGATTCATCACTTCTCTCGTTCTCCCTCTGGATTTCCAGTTGCCATCTAATACTCTCACCATAAGCTCCCTCATCCATCCCCCGCCCAATCAGCACCAGCTTGCCCGTCGTCGTTCCTCTTCCACTCCTACCCCCAAAGCCACTCCCAAAGCCCTCCACATCCATATCCACAATCTCGAAAACATCCCTCACACCCTGAATCATCTTCACCGCGCCCTCGGTCGTGAAGACACGCCCTTTGATGCGGTGGATAGAGGGTTCAAGTTCTAGAAACGGGCTACCTAAATCCGTTGATGGAAGCGGCAGGATGCGTTCCCATAGGAGAGAGCGTAGCCAAGCCTCTAAGAGGGGGAGCTGCGTTGGTGTGAGGGTGGGGAGGGCCAAGGTGAGGGTGGAGATTGTCTGAGCGGTGGGTATTAGTGAGGCGCTTCTGGACTGAGGCTACTACGGTGGTGAGATAAGACCTACAGGATCAAGATGACTATGTCCTTTCGCCGCTGTGTCCAAGCTCTCTACCCCGTCATACGAGTGGAGGTCTAGCAGGAAGCTCTCGAGTCTTGGCACCTGGCTGTACTGCGTTTTGTGCACCTTTGCTAGTCCATTGATCGCACGTATCCTGTCTTCCGCATCTGCAAGCTGCTTTGAGTGGACAGTATCGCACTTGTTGATCACGATGACATCTGCGTGGGAGATTTGGAGGTGGGCAGTCGTCATATGGTTTCTAACATACTCATCCCCTTCTCCTTCGGCAGGCTTCGCGTCGAGACTCAGCCATATGTTCTTGGCATCGACTAGCGTGACAATGCCGTCGAGATAGATGGAGCTTCCCAATCCCTCATCGAGCCAGAACAACGGCGCCAGATTCCCAGGGTCAGCTAGTCCGGACGTTTCGAGCATGATATAGTCGAAGCTGCCCCTTCGCTCCATGAGCGATTCGATAGCATTTACGCCAGAGTCTCTACGAAAACCCGTTAGAATTGTAATGGCAAGATATGGTAGGGAAGAAGAGAAGTACTTGATAGAGCAGCACAAGCAGCCATTGCCCAACTCGAGCCATTCTTGGGATTCTTGGCCATCTTTGGTAATTGTGAGGGCTTTCTCTATGTCTGCGGAGTCGCCGAATTCTGTGTAGAGTCGTCAGCAAAGAGAAGGACCAAGGGTGAGGGTTTGGTGTATACAAGCCATTCAATATGACTGCTATCCTTTTTCCATGTTGCTCTGTGAGAACATAATTGACTAGCGTTGTTTTTCCCGCACCAAGGTAGCCTTGACAAATTATTTAGCAGACGAGCTTTTAATTCTCGCAGACCTCATCCTTTACCAGTTACAATCGTCAGTGGCACTCTTGATAGTCTTGTATTTCCCATCTGCACTGTAAGTTCATTTTGTGCTTCGTTCTCAGTCTCTGTTACATTCACCAAGCTCGGGGGCTCGTCCCCATCCATGTCCATATTTGCTGTTTGATTTTCAAAAAATCATACAATATGATACGCTTGTCTGTCTTCTACTGATACAAAGTGTAAGTAGGATGGCGATAGATGCGGGTCCAGACAGCGAGCGGCACAGGCCGGGAAGCGCGATTCTAAGCGCTGAAGGAAGCGTCCCGTCTTGGCAGTGTATACTTGGCATGGGCAGGAAGAGCGCACCCGAGAATAGTGGCTGGTCCACCTTTTGCTTATAGTGTACTATCACCCAAAACGAAATCGAGCTCAGCAGGTCAATCACCTCCCAGAGATCTTCCCGAATACCTGTCCAAACGCGCCACCCGCATCCTAGTCGATGAATACGAACACTACACCAACGCGCTTCAATTGAACCCGTTACCCTGCATCTACGCGGGGGAGGAAGCCAGGTATTGTCTTCCAAGTAGCCCGGTCGGTGGCTCCAATCTCTATATTCGACGATTGAACGCCCCATCGAAATCGAGACCAGTACGACGAACTGGGTCCGTGCTGTATCTGATCCATAGATTCCACGTTGCGCACCTCGTAAGGCGAAGACGTTCTGAGTTTCAGAAACGCCCATACAAAAGGCACGAACGGCTCAAGGCGCTTGCTGCTGGAAATCATCGCGTTACATCTTACACGGAACCGAAAACCATGCCTGCCTCGCCTTCAAGTCCGTCGCCTCGTCTACCTAGCCCACCACCAATTCCTGAAGTGCAAATTGGACCAAAATCCCCTGGGATGCTCCCTACGCCAGATGCATCCCCATCAGAATCTGAAGACTCTGCGAAGCAAAACCAAGGTGCGTTAAGGCGAATCCGTCCTGGTACAAAGGCTGCGGATATGGCATCTGGTCCTCCACCTACGTCACTTTCAGAAGTGAGTCAATCTGCCATCTCCAAGGCATCTTAATTAGCAGGAGTATCGAAGACTTACACTTCCCAGCTCGACTCCCCATTCCAGCTCCAAGAACACTTGAAAGATCTTTTCCAACATTACACACGACCACGCGACTCACCCGATACCACAGTCCAATTAAACCACGAGAAGGCTCTAACAATCGCTAATCCTCCTGAAGGTGTCGACCGCTCACTCTGGCTTTACGAGCTATGCCGCCTTCTTGTCATAAAAGTGAATGAGCTTATTGTCCAATTCTTCAACGACAGCCCACCCTGCTCCGCTCAAACATGCCCTGAGATGCGAGCATCCGAATGGCAATACCTATGCGCTGTCCATGAGCCCCCAAAGCCATGCTGTGCAATTGATTACTGCTGCCACACGTTGGATTGGGCCGCCACTACGCTCGCGTCAAACAAGCATTTTCCGAGTCGCCTGAAGCTGGGGAATGAGGAGAGTGGAGGAAGCCAACAGGGCGTGCGGCAATTGACAAATATCATGAGGAGGGTCTACCGCATTTTCGCACACGCGTGGTTCCAGCACCGTCAGGTGTTCTGGCATGTGGAGAGCCATGAGGGCCTGTACATTTTGTTCAAGACTGTGTGTGATGTGTACAGCTTGATACAGGAAGAGAACTATACTATTCCGCCAGAGGCCGAAGGGTTGGTTGCTGAGACGAAAGAGGATGACATGCAGGAGAACAAGGCCTTGGTTGAGAAGGAGACCAACGATGATGATGTAAAGGGTGACGATGCGGATGCCACGACTACCATTTCTACTGGTGCGACTACAAGACGTCATAAGCATACGCCGTCGATGGGCTCCGCGGTCACTACCATTACTGAAGGTGATGAAGAGGATGATAGCACACAATCACCCGTGAAGGAGAAGGCCCGCGGACCGTTGGACGCCATCCCGAGCTCCATGGCGAAGGATGGTCCAACTGTCCAAAATTCAGAGGCAGAGGAGAAGGGAGAGGAGTCACTACCGGAGAAGAAGTCGGATGTAGAGGAGAAGGAGGTACTGGCGGAGGTGAAGGATGACGCTGCCAAAGGGGATAACACTGAGATACCTGTTGCTGATGGAAAGGAGGCAAAAGAAGAGGGCGTCGAGGGCTAGATCTCTTCAATGTGTGTATGTGTGTGAATATTTCTTTCCTTGATGTCATAGCGGTGCATCGAGATACCCAATGATGCGGGCGTTTATTTGATTACGGGAGCGGAAGCATAGAAAGGCATAGCGGCATTGTACAATATCAATAAGACAGATCGGGGATTGATTTGTTCTCTAAGAAACGAAAAACTGTACTACACCAACACTGCCGGCACTATTCGTACGTTTTTGAGAGGCTCATTATTTTTATCGAACGTTCTCTAAGAATTGTGAGTAGGGGCGGACTTCGCTAAGTCTAGCATGTGGGTTGCTACAAATGGACTGGTAGAAACTTGGACTACAAAACATCATTGCTCGGAGTGCACCAGGGATCATTGTTGGGTCAATCTCATTTCGTCAACCAAGATCGATCATTACAGCAGCATCAATTTCTCGAATTCAATCTCCGAGTACCACTGCGTCCGATGCTGTTCACGCAACCGTTGTGCTTCATCTCGTCATCCCAAATGATGATGTACTTGTCCTTCAGTCCTGCCCCTGGCTCAGTCCTCGCAGTCGCTATCATCATGATGCCAGTGGTATTCGCACTTCGTCTTCGCAGACGGATCACCAGGCTTCTTACTTCCCCTTTTCTCCCTGCACAACGTGTCTAGATTCTCATAGAGCTCAGCAACAAGCCGGTGATTGCCTGACATCATAGACTCCATCAAAAACTCCACCCTGCTTTCATGAGTCCAGTCCCAGCTCTTGTGGAGGAACGAGTCAAGGATGAACAGGCGTAGAGGATCTTCCGTGTTCGTCCCATCGTAGATTTTCTTGATGAGATCCTGTGGGAACCAGCCGTCGTTGCAAGTTTTGCGGGCTCGCATACGGTCCACGATCAGGTTCATTAGACCATACACATCCCAGTTCCAAGCCATGAGATAGAGGTCGACGAGGCGTAGAACCTGGCTTTTGGCTGTCACTTCTTGTGCAGCAGTTGTACCTTTTTGGAGGTCTATCAAGGTGCCTCGGTACAGCCAATTAACGAAGAGCTCGAAGGCGTTGGGGTCGATTGAACCTAGAAAGATGCGCATCAAGTCAAAGCTATAGCCGTCGGGCCTAATCATTTTTTTGAAAAAGTCGGAGGCATTCTGAAGGAGCTCTGTGTGGACTATGAAAGTACATCTCTTTGGGCCAACGTAGACATTAATAAGAGGTCCTCTCAGGTATCTCATCGTCGATTTTAGCTAGCCCAAAAGCAACGGAATGAAGATTGGGGACTCACTTTGAGAACTCCGTGAATGAAGCTTCTGTCATTTTTGCTTCCGTAACAGCCACATGCTCGGAAACGCTTTAGTCAATCTTTCCCTGGCGAAGGTGCTTTCGGATTGTGTGCAGCAGATCGAAGGTTGAACTATGGCTGTCAGTGACGAGTACACGATTTCAACATAGCGGCTTACGAAGCTCATGACTTACCTGGTTGGTTGATTCCAAGTGTCAGGAGAACGATAAGTGAAGGTGAAGCCTGGTCCTTAGAGGTCTCTAGTAGGGTCGAGTGCGAAATAAGTCTTGACAGATACGTGAGAGTCAAATTGGTTCTGAGATCTCAAATAAAAGTGAGGCTTTTGAGAAGACAAGCTCTTGTAATACATCAGTCTCAGCTTGTGAAGTCTGGAGAGTAAGCTGAGAGCCAAGTGGTTCTGGAATTCGTATTAAGATTGATTGTGGCTTTTGAGAAGCTCTGGTAATGTCTTGGTCTGAGTTTGAGTAGAACAGGAGCAAGATCCTCAGGCGACGAAGTGGATGAAGCAGACAATCACTGGAGTAATTCAGTAGCGACCGCTAGATACTGACGAAAAGGAGAACGGTCACAGCCCGAAGGCACACAGCTTAGGCACGCCAATTATGAAGTAGTTGAGAAGGATCTCAAGAAAGAAGTGTATCAGATGACCCGCTGGAGACACCCGTCAGCGACTAAGTCAACCTCAGGGATAGATCAAATGCTAAAGCTTTCATGCACGTAATTCTCAATACGGATCCAATGGATCACTCGAGGTAGTGGTCGGTCCAAAAGACCTAGACTTCACTGACGCAGATTTTACCGCGCCAGGCACTCAAGGTTGGGCAATCGAAGTGTTTCATTATGTCATACATGTTTACCTCACTCTTGCTCAACCAATTGCTGACCTTCTCGTAGGCCTTCGACAATGAGCTCTTCTTGCTCTGCTCGTCGATAGATATCTCTCACATCATCTGCAAGCAAGTCAGAAAAGGGAGTCGAATTTCGGGATTGAGGAATTGTACCTGTAGTTGTCTCGAAGTGGCTAGTAGCATCGTAGCTTTTTGAAATAAAGATGTTGTCATTTCTGCCACTTTCTAATGGCTCGTAGAGTGGGATTGGAGAACCCATAAATTTTTCTTCGATTTTGCCTAGCCGATCGAGCCCAGGTTGTAGCTCGAGGTGGTGATTACTTGAGCTTTCAGCTATAGTGGAGACAATGGCGATGTAGTATCCCTTCGGACAAACGTTATGAGCGGACGAGACAATAGCAATGTAGATATCTAGGATCATCAGCGTAGCCCTGGTGTCACATGAAGCTCAAGGAAAGCATACCGTGTTTCCGACCAACCTGCGATTGCGGGATGATGAGCTGTGCAGAGTCGCTATTATCCGTGTTTGCCACCGGGTGTGTAAGAATGCAGATAGCCTTCAGCAAATGCCCGACAATCTGCACCTTGCCTGGGAAGTATGATGGGTCACCAATAATCTTCTTTGTCTTCGTCGAGAACTTCATGCCGTCGCTGTCGTCGCTCCTTTCTTTCATAGTTGCTTTAATGCCTGAAACCTTTCCTCCCTCGGTCTCGATATCGTCAATGGTGGTGTTTAGCATGTAGGTGCCACCGTAGATGGCCGAGAGACGGGCAAAGCCTTGCGGCAGCTCGCCGAGGCCATAGAGTGGGTAGATGTATGGCGACTTCCCGTACCGTGCCATTGAATTGACGTACAGCCTTATCCTCTGAACGGTTTCCTTAGCGGTACCTTTCTCGTTGATATATTCGTCTGTCTGGTAAAGAGCCATTGAGTGGCCAATGAAGTCGCGAGTAGTAGCCTCGAGACCAAATTCGTCATAGACCTCCCTCATCGTACATTGATTGAGGGCGAGACCGCCGTAGGATGCTGGATCATCCTCCTTGAACGCGCCAACCCACTCTAGAAATTTCTTTGCCCTTCTCTTTTCGAACAGACCCATCAGGGGCGACCGTAGCGCTTCCCTCGCATCTGATGGAACTTTAGCCACAGTCGCTCGTGGCCCACTTCCTTGCTGTACGTAACTTCCTGCGATCTGCTTGAACTCAAGATAGCGCGTGACGTCCGTTGAGACCAGAATGTTCGTAAGCTCGCCATTCGACATGAGTAGTTTGGGCACTAGGTCGACATTCCAGTCGTTCACTCGTCCGTATTTCTTCCATGGCTCCTCGCCCTTGTTGTAGTTGCCGTATCTCTTGAAAAGCTATTGCGCGTCAGCAAAACTCCTTAAGAATCGTCCAATAGTACGTACAGCTTCTATGTTCACCGAAGCAGCCTCTCTGCTCTTCATTAGTCTTGAATGTCGAGTTGAAGCATAGGCATGACGAACCCTCCGTAGTGGTCGTTCCTATCGATGTGTAGCACTTTCTTGCCTTTGACACTCATAACACTGCGCCGCGGTCAATCATCTCAGTCTTATACGAGAGAATTACCAGGCATACCCAGAGAGGACACACTCGGTCAAGCCTGATAAAGAATCAGCATTGCTTCATGCAAGCTCAAGTGGGGTCGACCTGTTCCAAGAACGACAACGTCATATTCTGGGGCAATGTCGTCCATGTTTGCGACTTATACGTTAGAATAGTTTCGAAGGTCGAGGATTAGCGAGACGCGGTGCTATTCAAGATGCTGTAAGGATATTTGCGTGTTGGGCAAGCGGGATGATGGTCGACTAGAGGGGCTTAGGGCGGTAGATTTACTAGTGTTGCCTTTCAGGGCGCCAAGCTGGGCTAGCTATCACCGCCTGGTAATCCTCAGAGCTCTCCCCTTTACCTTATTCCATGTGGTCAAATTGTAATCATAGCGATAATGTGAATAGTATTTGAGTCATGAAACAAAGATAAGCCAGATCATGGGTACGCAGCTAGTTTCTTAATCTTGACTTTGGAGGTCCGGATAATGTTTATATGTGTTGGTAAGATTACAATACTCTAGCCGCTGTAGAGTAGAGTACAGCATCTCTCTTCTCCATACAAAAACGCTAAGGAGCCCCAGATGCCCTGTAAACCTCTATCTTCACGATTGGGTTCTTCTTTTCTCAACTTGCAGCTGATGCTGCTCGTGGAGATTCATCGGTCTCGACCTCTTCCTAAGAAAGCGAATTAGTAAATTTTTCTTGGACTGTTCGCTGCAACTGACAGGTACCTCGTGCATGATAGGCTTATAAGCTGAATTTCCTGGTTCCACCGTAAGATCAACCTCAGAATCTTTTTCCGCGACCTTCCAAGCATCTTCCCACGCATACCATCTCTCCGTAAGGACGTGTTTGATGCTTTGCTGTGTGCTTCGTATTATCATGTCTCGGTAATGCGCTTCAAAACCTCCCGCCTTGATGTTCATGCGCTTTTTCTCTTGTTTCTCAGTTGACATTCGATTACGGTCTTTGATACATATCCACCAGAGCGAGTGTAAATCTTCCCAAGATTTGTGCCGCAACTCCTCCGCAGTCCATGGGCGACCTAGAGGCTGATTAGCGGTATTCGAGCATTAGAGCCACTCAGTAAGCCATACCGTGGGCATTGTCCTCTTCGGGTGTACTCATTGCTTTTCGATTCAGATTGAAGAAGCCCCATAGACCGTGATTGGGATCGACCTGGACCTTAGATCTCCGCTTGGGATCCAATACAGGCTTTGGTAATGGTTGAGTAGACATGGCGACAGGATACCGTAGCCCGGTCCTTCGCAACGCTGACACACCTCGATCAGGATTGCCATCGCGCCGCTTTTTTATCCGTGCAGAGACGGGGCTAGTTGTTGAAAAGGTACATGGTTGGTGTAGAGCTTGAGGAGTCGATGCTAGAAGGGCGGCGAGTAATACAGGAGGGAGCTCTGTGAGAAGAGGCCGCGACGACGACAGATTCAGAGCGCATCTGCTCAGCATCACTCGAACAGTAAATGAGAAAATGTGAGCTAGTCAAAGTTGTTGTTTTGCACAAGGCCTAAAGATTGACGTGAAATTATCATCATTAGGGTGTGGACATATCAACTCTTGGAGGCGCGATAAACGCGAACTTGGTGGGGAAACTTTTTGGATCACTCCAGCAAATCCACGTGCATACTATGAACGTGTAACCCGCGAGGCAAGAACCACCGGGAGAATTGGATATTTTGCTAGCAAACATGAACAGACAAGGTAAGCTATTACGTCTCTTTTACGTATTCTTAGCAGACACCAGGAAGCCTGCAACAACAGCCTTTTCCCCATACGATGGCCAGCAGGTAGCGTGTGCCCAACGATCACCATGGACGGAAACTCGACGTCGAGACCACCCGGAGAAGGAGCCGTGCGAACCTCAAAGAACGCAAGGAGAATACAGTACGCAACCCGGCAGGATGACCAAGCGTATTACGCTCCTCTCTCGGACGATATTGACTTGGTTGGGGTAAATGCGCAGGGGATTGAGAGCAGAAGAGCTAGTGCCGAGTGTCTAGAAGATGAATATGAATTACCAGACCCAGTCAATCCAGCTGGAAATATGCACGGCGATCGTGAGGTGTCTCAGCTCGAGAAGCTCGACAGCACCAAGAGTGGGATTGGAAACCATTTGGGGTCTGACTATCGAATGGTCAACACTTCTTCCACTCAGTCTTCGACTGCTGGGCACAACAATCCTACCATGCTTCCTGAACCCTCCCAAGTAACGCCTGCTACTGTGACCAATGGGCTTGTCGGAGGTACGCATAGGAGCCAACAAGCAAACAAAAGCCTGAGCAGTATAGACTTCGACCATGTAGGGTACATTACGACTATAGGCAACGTTGCGAAATCTGTTAACATTGACATGGCTCCCGCACTGCCTCTAGCTTCCCACGCCGTACTTCTGCAACGATCTGAAACACCCACAGTACCACGGCCGGTACAGTTACGGCCGATTGCGGCATCGCCCCAAGCAATTAATTCAAAGCACAGGAGACAGCTTAGAGATCCCAGCTCCGCGTACAACGGAGCCATTTCTGAGAAGAATGATAGCAATGCGCAGGAACATACTGACGGTCACTCTCCAGAAAACGTGCGTCCAGCTACGCAGGCCCTACGATATGGAGGATTTCCAGCCCCGCAAGCACCTCAGCACCGAAGTACGCCCTTAGGGTCTGGAAGGTTGCAGAACATCAACAAACTAGGTGCGTAGAGCCATTTATCAATCGAACTCTATGATAGCCGTTCTAACTATGTATGGGTGCCGCAGGTAATGGAGCCAGCTGGGGATTTGGTGCACCGAATGGAAACCTAGCAAATGGGCCATCAAGGCAGCCAGGAGCGACTAGTTTTGCACAGACAATCGGGGGATCCCAGCCGTCTGCGAACCTGGACTTATCGTAAGCCTATCTCTCAGATACTCTATTCACGGCGTACTTCCCTATTTATCACTTAATGTCGCAAATCAGGAGCTCAACCAGACCAACACTGATGAACTTAATTCTATTCTAAAGTGAATTCCCATCATTATCCGGCACATCTCAACCACAATACCAGAACGCAAGTCAGGCTGTTTGGGCGAATCAGCGAGCAATTCAACAAACGCCTGTTCAGCGTCCTCAGCAGCAACAACAACAACAGCATGTCATAAGCCCACAAGCCCCTCAACAACACCAGCAAAGCCAGCAGCCACAAGATCAGCCTCAACGAGTCAATGATGACATCTACTCCTCAACTTCTCATTTGCAAAGTGCAATGGACGACAGTCGCTACCAAAGCGCCCTTGGCCATATGCCAGCGACCCGACAGCCTCAAACGACTAGTGTCGACGATTTCCCACCTTTAGGCAGGCACGGTACCGATGAAAACGATGACGGAAGAGTAAACATGATGCATGCTTCGGGATACGGCGGGTTCTCGAATTCAAATGCATTCTCTTTACCGCCGGACCAGGTACAACTTCGTAATTCATTAGCAAGTGCTTCGGATAGTCAGGCAAACAATACTCGATCCCCTTCTGTGGTGGATAGACTTACTTCGCCCAATGGAAATGGATTCGATGGTATGTCTTGCGAAATGCTTGAAAACTCACAAAGCTCTACTAATGCTTCTTCCAGCAATGTCAAGTGGACGCTCTCCCGTTGATTCAAATCGCCAAGGCAATGCTGCAATCCATGAGCACGACAGAAACGTAAGTAGCATGATCTGATAATCAAGTAAGCTGATGTCACTGACCACTTGGCAAGAACGTCCCCGGCATCCTGGGGAACCAACGGAGCGAGAATAACATGAACTCCCTACTCACAAACCCCAACGATTCACAGTACCCCAGCCAGCAGCCGCGAAATCAATCGTCAGAAGTGCGACAAGATTATGCGAATAGACCGCGCGACCCTATAGGGGCAACACATATGCCAGATCAGACAACCCACTCCCAGATGAGTGCGAAGGACGAGTTCGGACTTGTAGGGTTTTTGGCGACGATCACACATGAAAACCCAGATGTTTCAGGCTTAGCAAGGGGTCATGACTTGACTTCTCTAGGTCTCAACCTCAATTCTTCCGAGTTGGTTTTGCCTTAGTCCGCCATCTTCTAACAAAATGCTAAAGCAGCGTTCAGGGCTCTTCATCCCACCTTTGCAGGACCCTTCGCTGAAACAGGGTCGAGGCCAATTCAGCCAGATTTCAAGCTACCCGAATGCTATACTGTTGACAACGTCCCTCCAGTACGCGAGAAGGTTCCCAGCTTCTCAGACGAGACACTTTTCTGGATCTTCTACACGCAACCACGAGACATTCTACAGGAGCTCGCTGCATCTGAATTGTAGGTCTCAAAGTCCCTCTTATTTTCTGCTTTTTGCTGACGCTAGGGAAAAGGACTAATCGAAATTGGCGGTATCACACAGGACATCACATGTGGCTTACGAAAGATCCGAGCTTGGATGAACCGGTATCGATGGGCCCTGAGAAGGAGCAGGGTAGCTACATCGTCTTCGTCCACACAAAGTGGGAGAAAATAAGGGTGAAGAAATCTTGACTTTTCGTTTTGAAATGCGTGCTAATTTGAAGGAAGGTGTCTGGTTTTGACCTCCATTACAAGGAGTTGGCGCCCACCTCGTCACGCCCAAATGGCGCTTGAACGTCTAGCGAAGGTGTTCCTGGGCGTTTTCTCATGCTTGCTATCCAGGGCAAGATTTGCTTTGCGTGGGAAGAGGTTCTAGTTGCTTCGGCTTATCATTAGACTTACAGGAAAAGAACGCCGGCTATTCCGCCGCTAGCTTCTATCTGTTGAGCGACCAAACATGTTTGCCCGCCCTTGAATGGACAGCATACACCTGACTTTGACATACTGCTACCATGGACTGGTGCAGATTCACCGATTAAGCTGCGTCCTTGACCTTGAAGCCATAGGAGTCCTTTCGATCCAGATACACCACCTTGTCACCCAGCCCGGCCTCTTCCATCGCCTTCTTAAAGTCCGAAAGTGGCGAGAGGAAAACATCGTAATCGCTAATACAGATGTCAGCATGGTCAACACCCACTCTCCTGATTAAGCTAACAGCAAGAGGGAAGCACTTACTCGTAGTGGATAGGGATAGTCAGATCGGGACCAATCATCTGCACAAGTTTGAGTCCTTGCTCGGCATCCATCGTCACCATCAGCAGTGGTACGCTAGGGCTCGGAATTGTCGTGCCACCGAGATGCACGAGCATGAGATCGACATGCGGATAGCGTTTGGGTATCTCTTGAAGCTCGGGAACAAGGAGAGTATCGCCGCTGATGTAGATGCTGCTGACCTTTAGATAAGTCGAGCAACAGAAGAGATCAGACGATGGACGAGGGAAGGAAAGCACGCACCGATATCCACACTCAAATTGCTCAACCGCACCTTCATAATATCCAAGCTCCAACATCCACCCGTTTGTAGGCGGGACCTGGCCAGTATCAGCACCCTCTCTACAAGCGACAAGCAACATCAATCGACTTACTGCAGCAAGCAAATCATTCATCTTCCCGATCACACCCCCAGGTCCCGGCGGTACATGCTTCCCCGGCATCCCCGTCACCTTGATCGCCGCCTGCTTCCCGCCCTTGGTAGCGCCTTTGATGTCTACGAGTGCGTCGTCGAAGAAGTCGAGATCGTAGACGGCGGTGAAGGCTTCGTCGGGGTTTTCCTTGGCGGAGGCGAGGTGGGATTTGGCGTGTGGGGTTGTGATGATGGGAAGGTCGCGCCGAAGGGCGGCTTCGACTTGTTGATCGAAGTGGTCGCTAGGGAAGAGGGGGGTTTAGGATTGTGATGTTCGTTGGAGGAAGAGGACGGAAAGGGTGATAGTGAAGGAGTGGGTGGGCCAGAACGCGCCCAGCGAGCGAACAGGAGAAGAAGAGGCCTACGCGTGATAATGGGATAGACAGATTAGGTCTATGCGTGGTAGGTCCTGGAGGTCTAATGCTGGGTTGGTTTGGCGGGTGCCGGTTACCTTGCTTTTTATCAGTATCTTATAAACAACATGGGAAGCTAGCTCTATTTACCCCGGGTCCAAGATGCACATGGTCTCCCGAGTGCAGAAAGTTCTGATCTCGAAATCAGCTTCCAACCTTTCCTCGTAGCAGGTACGCTTGCAATTACCGGATCAGTCATGAGTCGAACGCTTTCCCATTCTCTGTTCGAACCTATTAACCACCAGCCTCCTTGTGAGAGCCTACAAAGCTTCTAACATACAAGATGGTCGTCGCAGTCCCTACGAACAACAAACTCGCATTCTCCTCACCCGCATTGCTAGGGTGGAGTTTCGTCTCTTTGGCTTCGGGTAAGGACTTTGGTAGCTCTTTTCCGCTTGGGAGATCTCGAGTTGGGGCCCGGGATGCGCTGGGGTCAACTGTGAGGAGCTTCATGGTGATTGTGGGTATTGGTATTGCGAAATTCGTACATCTATGTTTGGCGGGCTCTGTGCGAGTATTTGGAGTTGGGTAGCTGTGCGGTCATGGCTATGACGACAGCGACTGCGGGATAGAGGAAGTGTGCTGAGAAACGATCTGGATACCGAGTACCTTAATCAGATTGGATTTCTCTATTCTAGCATGATTTACAGACCGTCCAGGAATGAGTGTATTGAGAAGCTGGGCTTTTATACGTCACGATGAAACTGGATTGGCCCGTGAGACGGGAAAAGATACCTGATATCGTACATACCAAAACCTCCAAAAGTCAAGCCATGAGGAATATAGAAAGTCATTTATACCATCTCACATCGGAAATTGAATGGCCACCACTTAGTTTGACTGAAGCTCCACAACGCCCGTTGCCAGAGAAAAGTGGGTAAATAGACAAACCCCCTGATCACAAGCATAGAGGTGCACTGCACAATTCGCTAGGAGATTCCTTGCACAGGTCATAGCACTATTTGTATCGTATATCCATCGACTGGTCTTCACGAGACCTCGCTGCTACGCAGTACTGAACGAGAACACGTAAGACTAGAATCACTGTTTCCGGGATAAAAGCGAATCCACCAATGCTAACGCTAAAATGCTGGAAAGGACTGTGTAGTCCGCACCGAGTGTAAGATCATCAATGTCATGGAGCCATTTCTCCATTCTTATTACTGTGTTGAATGCCCCCAGGTACTGTGTTACCCTGAGGGGGTATGTCTTCGCGCTGGGGCTCAATCTTCAGGTTATCTGTTTTACCCTGATATTCTCCCTCCGCTTTGGGCTCGATCCCTATGGCTTCTTTTGTAGGTTGCGAAACATCTTCGGCCTTCTGCCCGATGTCCAAGTCTTCTGTTATAAGCTGAGGCGGGGCATTTGTGCCTGAATGATGCTGAAGATCCGAGTTCACATGCTCACCGATGCCTGCTAATTCCGTGAATGGACGCTGACGAGGTATCAAATCATCAGAATCCATATCGGCAAGTCCGGAATCCACGTGCTCAATTTTACCAAGATTGCGCCTCCGAGGACCCGCAACGGCTGCTCTAGGTGGCTCATACTCTTCTTCGTCTAGATCTTCCAATGTACCCCTATGTACTAGGTAAGGATTGCCACCCATCGTAATTTGCTGCCAATCACCGTCGCCAGTCGGCGAGATAGGAACAATTTGCGCATCATCGTCTTCGCTTCGACCCGGAGATATATGCTTTACGCGATCCGTATTGAACAAGAATTGTCCCGGAGATGCAGGATAGGTCTGAGTACCTTGACGACTGATGCTCAAAGCCGGTGATCCATCGTGAGGAATGCCCATCGTCGCTAGATGGGCTGGGGGGCGCCTGCCTCGGAAGTCTTTCTCGTCGGCATCATCGTCTTCCATGTGACGTCCGTTCCTGCCAAAGGGTCCTGACGGATAAGCGTGGTTTGGTCCGTTAGCACCATTGGCACGACGTTCTTGAGATTGATGATTTGGCTCTGAGATGCCGTCGACCTCAGCAAATGCGCTGCCATGCCGAATGAGAGTTATATTTGCACCATTGGACTCACTTGCACGACCGGCCAACTCCTGCTGGCGTAGCTTTGAGAACAAGGGAGGGTCATTGAACACGGCAAGAAGGTCCTTGGCTGCATACCTATGATTTGGATCTTCGCTGAGACAGATGGCAGTCAGATCTCGATAGTACTGCGGAATGTAGTCACTGGTCTCTGGAAATTTGTCTGGTAGCTTCAAGGGTCGAGGTGCTCGCTCGGGCTCATCTTTCTCCATGGCCAAAGCCCACAGCACCATACCTAATTGATACAGATCGGACTTCACACCAATGTACATTGACAGCCTTTGGCCGCTTTCAACGAGTGGTACCATTTCAGGAGACTCCCACCCCACAGGACAGCCCCTCCGGTTGATGTCAATGATTTGGGCATCATCATCCTCATCGATCACGATGTTTGACAGAGTGAAGTCGCCTTGAACGAAGCCAGCTTCGTGGATGTTAGAAAGCCCCTGAACGATCTGCCTCGCCCATCGCTCTCGCCTTGACCAATCAACTCTGGGTAAATGGCCCTCTCGGCTGTCGTAGATAGTATCAACAAGAGCGCCTTTCTCTGCGCAGCCCAGCAGGAGGCCCTTGATGAGCTTTCCTGGATTGTCAATTACAAGGCCTTTAAGCTGAATTACGCTTTTCGAGCCAACGAGCCTGCTGAGAGCATTTACCTCGTAAAGGAACTCGTCGACGCTATCAGGCCCGGGTATCTCCTTTTTGATCCATGTGTTTCCGCCAACATTAACTCTGTAAACGAACCCTGACATGTGCTCGTCAAAATGTAGGTCGCTTTCTGAAAACCTGGGTATTTGAAGCAGATGGTTCACCAGGTGTACGGGAGGATACGGGATAATCTCATTCACGTCTTCGGTAACATGGACATGTAATCGATCGTCTTTGGTTTCAAGCTTCAAATTGGTGACTGTGTCGTAGAATTGGATATCTGGTAGTGACATGCGTATCGACTCATAGATCCTCGCGCTCTTATCTTTCTGATAGTGTAGATGTTGCAAATCCGACTCTAGTGAATCGAGCGGCGCATCTCGGTAGTCACAAGAGACCGTCACTCGCCGCCATCGATCCAGTGTCTCAGCGTAGGTAAGGAAAAATTTCTCTCTCGGCGACTTATCCCGAAAGTGCATGCTGAGGTTGAGAATCCATTTCCTTTTCAGCTCCTCCATAAGCTCCTCATCTACAGCTTCGTCGTCGTCATAATCAGACATAGGAGCGTCCGGATCTCGTTGCGGATTGGGATCTTGAGATGGCGGTTGCGGAGGAGGCGGTGGTGGAGGAGGAGGGGGGACCCGGTCCACCTGTGCAGCAGCCAGCTCTTGGAATGCGTTTGGGGTGATGCGTCCGGCAATGGAAGGGTAGGCATGTTGGAGGTCTGGCGGTACTGATGAATCTCGATACTTTGTACGTGGTGGAGGTGGGACAGCACTCAATGCTCGCTGGCGGACCTTGGAGGGATCCCTACGTTCCTTGATCGAAGGTTCAATGGGAGTGAGATTCTTCCTATGTTCTTCTTCCTGTCTCTTGAACGTTTGTGAACGAGGTATTCCAACCCACCCCTTGCGTGACAGACGTCGACCTATGCCAGGCCGTACAGGTGTTTGAGGTGGTGTTTCTGTTTTTGAGGGGTTTCGAGATGGTGCCGACTCTTCTTTTTTATCCCGCCACCTGCTCAAGTTGAGCCAATTTCTTAGCCGGCGCTTCTGCTCAGTCTTCTCAAATTGGACGTCATTGTCGATATCGAAGGATACTGGCGTTGGTGGAAGCTCCGCCATTGATACTGCCATTGGCATTCCGAGGACTTGGGTTTGTCAGAGTTGAGGTCGCCAATCATCGGGGGTTGGGACAGCTGCGAGCTCGGCATAAGTCTATTCGGCAATGGCAGGGAAGACTTCTGAGAGATCATTGAGCCGACATGGAGCGATATAAAAGATGCAAATCGAATGTAGGGCTCTGGTCGGGATATTGCAGCGAGTCTTGATTCGATGCTCTGACGTCGTGAGAGAGATTCGGTTGGAGCGATTGATAGGTGAGCATACGTTTGGTGAGGAGCAAGGCTGAGGGGGGTAAGCTGTTTGGCTAAAACTTGCTGCGAGCGCTAAGGCAAAGGTACCCGAGGCGATCCAAAAATGTTCTTTTCTACTCGTACGAGTAGCTGCAGGCTTTCCTCTCTCCGCGAGTAATGTACTTTTATCATTCCACCACAATGATACTTGATCCTACTACTAATATTATTGCTTAAAATTGATGCACAATTCACCAGCTCTCTCCTCACAGGCTCACACCGCTCGTGTGTGGCTCCAACCGTCGGTCATCACGTCTCCGCCCGTGTTGGGTGCGCGAATTGATTGAATACCTTGATCCCTTTTTAATCAATTTTTACAATCCGCGGAATTTTCGTATAATATTAGTAGGAGTATAACAAGGATGTATAACTCGAGTCAAATGCTTCTCCCTACTCATTGCTCATGAACTCATACAACATCGAATGCTCTCCTGAATTGCTCAGATGCAGCGAGCATTTGCAACTCTGAACTGTGTCTGCCCGATTTCGGGCATCGAGGCTAAATCTGGGGGGAAAGGCAGCCGCGGCCGTGCATGTGCATTAGCAGGCGATTGACTTTGCAACGTGGCACTCTACAACAATGGTCGTCGAAACCGCTTCCTTCCTTCCTCTATGTTCATCGTGCTACATGCTTCCCTCTTAGGCCTTTCTTCTCTCCTCTTCAGGCTTGGTTCCCATGTGCTTTCCGTGTCCTGACTGGCGGGCTGCTGCTCGGGCCTGCCTTGGGTGACAGGTCACTTGTATCCATGGTCGGACTCCTTGGAAGAGGCGTTGGATTCGCCGGGCAATATCGATGAGGTCTACATGAGACAAGTTGGGGAATGTTTAGGGAAATCGAAAAACGAAGCGGTCTTGGAGACCGGGCTTTTTGACCTATCGAGCCCACATTCTCAACGCCTTCGGTTCATGCGTTCTTCCCGCTGCGAGATTCCACTCTACCGCGAACTTTGCATGTGTGAGGCTTCTGTGGACATGATCAAGCCTCAATGCAGTTGATGAGAACGCCATGTTCGAACGCTTCACGAATTGTGTGCCATTGATGCTCTCCTAATATCTTTTTTTACATGCCTAGAATCGTCTAGGTACTTATTCTCAAGTTCCAAGTCGAGACCCCACGCCCGTCATGGACCCCACGCTGCTGATGCAGAATTCTTCGCCTCTGTTTTGAGAGCTGTGCTGATACCCAACGCTATCAGACGTGAGACGGTGTACAACGGCAGAGACTGTCCCAATGGTGCCACTCAAGCTCCAACAAGAAACTTCGCGTGTCTCGTTCATGACTTCTCTCTCGACTTTCATCCACCAACCGGTCTGGGACGATCAAGTGCGAAGAAGCACGGCCTTTCCACGCGATTGTGACCTGAAATATTGTCCTAGAGCTTGGCCGGTCATTTCGCGATGAAGGTCTTTGCATGGATGACGTCTCGTATTAGCTAGCACCTACGCGAGGTGCCATCGGTTGATTGTATCCCTGGTGCTGCAGAATTCCATCAGAAGTGGGCACTGGCTCGCTTAGCGTTCCGATAACAGAAAGTATCTACTTTCTGGTGCCCGGGTGGCCGAAAACAGATGGCTAAAGAGCCGCCTTCGAGTCATCGGCATTATGTAGCCACTGCGACACCAAAACCATTTCCATTTGTGTTTAATCATACCAAGCCAGACATCATATCATCCACTTCCATTTCCTGGGCGGCTATTTCCTCGACTGTTGCCCCATAGACCAGTGGAAAGATATCTTTCCACAGATCAAATACATGTCCTTCCTTAAACTGCTCGTCAAGAAGCAGTTGGGCAAACTCTCCTGCCGTTTCATGTGCTTGTTGATTCCGTGCCCCGATGATCTAGAGTCTATTTAACAGGCTACAGAGGAAGAAGAGAATTTACATACCTTCTCGATATTTCGAAGTAAGGTCCAGAACTTTGTTGGCACCTTTAGGTCTCGTAGTTGTGCGTCGGTTACATTTGCAGCGAATTGCTGTAGCCTTGTTGTTGACGCATCACCCACTAGCTCGGAGTTGTACCTTTTGGCGGCAAAACGTGCGAGCTCGATGAGGGCATTCGCACCAAGCATCTTAAGCTTGTGCTTTTGAATAATTTCGAGCCTTTCTGTACGTAATTCTAGTAACTAGGGTAATATTTAGCATGTTCGACTACTTACAGCAATATACCTATGAAATACCTGCAAGCTGTTTTGAATGCGCTCTATCTCGTCCTCGAATGGAATGAGAACATGAATTTGCTCGCGGTCATCTGGCATCAAAGCTTGTGTGCGTTCATGATACATCGTAATGGTCAGGTCTTCTTTCACAGCTGATGGATCAAGGCGAAGCCTTCTGGCCATTCCAGTGCTAAGACGTCTAAAGTGTGCCTTTCTTTTTAAAGGTGATATTGTTTCTTCGGAAGTTAGAAACGAAGCTGGTGACATCTTCGAAGCCGCAAAGCCCTTTGGGGGCGGAGTCAGCTTGCATACCAGGTGCAACATGTTTGAATAAGAACTGGGACATACCTCTGTCGTCAAGTTATTATGACGGGGATTGCTCGCGAGATTTTATTTGAAGAAGGTACGCACGACATTCGAGTTTTGAAAATGGTTTAGCGCTTTCCACTCTCATATCATGATGTCAGAAGCCGTAATCGGCTACGCTAACACCAAAAGGTAAATTACTTGTAAAATATCTTGAATCAAGCCTCTAAGGATGATTACTTTCGATGATTGCTATTTACTATGATCGAAGTGCCAAAACAAGCCTACAGTGCTTGTAGCTCCATAGTCGTCAGCGTCTATATATGTACATCTATACTGGAGTGGAGGAGTCATGCACCTGGCTACTCCAAACTCCTATGAGCTCTCACGAGCCATCCGTCAAGCCATTACCCAATGTAAATGCCCAATGCCCAACGCCATCAATATATGCCGTAGGATCCACTCGAACCCAACAATGTACAGTGTACAATAGCTCAGCTCATTCTGATAATGCTTTTAGATTCTCCGTGCTCAAGCTCATCTACCGATCAGTCCTCCTCTGCCTCTTTGACTTCCTTATCGGGCTTCGCTAATTGGGCCTTCCAGATGTTGTTCGCCTTTTCAGCATCGATGTCTGGAAAGACGAGCTCAAAGACGTCAGAGTACCAGCTAGCGGCGTGACCTGTAATACCCTCCTTGATATTCTATAGGTGGGACGTCAGTCCTGACTCATTTTCAATACAGGTTTGAGGAGATTGTGGACTCACCTCAGGCAACTCTAGCCAGTCCGAGGTATTATCTGCCGGAAAAATGATAGTCTTCGCACCAGCGCGTCGTGCAGCCACTGTCTTTTCTCTCAACCCTCCAATTCGCAGGACTTTACCCGTAACAGTCAGCTCCCCGGTCATCGCCAGAGTAGGGTCCAGAGGCTTGTCCAGAGCCAGCGATAGCAGCGATGTCGCCATTGTAATGCCAGCAGAAGGGCCGTCTTTTTGCACAGCACCTTCGGGACAGTGCAAATGCACCTTAGCTTTCTCGAAGAACTTATTATCTGGGAAAAGTCTGGCTAGCACAGACTTGGCGAACGAGTAGGCTATTACAGTCGATTCCTTCATGACGTTCTTTAGGTTGCCAGTCCGCTCGAGGCCCGGTCGTGATGCAGAGTTCAGTGCGTTCTCCAGGATTGACTCCACGTACAGAGCAGCGCCGCCCATGCTCGTCCACGCAAGACCCATGGCTACACCTGGAGGAGTAGTATCGTATAGTCGGTCTGAAGTGAACACTGGAGGACCAACGTAGTCTTTGAGTTTGTTGCGGTCTATGCTTATATGTACGCCGTCAGGGACCTTCATGCCCTTTCTTGGTGTGGGAGTCGTTTCATTTTCGATAGCATTTGGGGTCTCTTTGACGTCGGTTTCGTCCTTCTTCGACTCTTCTTGGGCAGCTTTACCCTCCTCTGTCAATGCTTTGTCCTCGGAGAAGACCTCTTCACCCAGGTCTTGTATGATGTTCAGCGCTGACTTGCGGTAGACCTTCTCGATCTGCTTCTTGAGATTTCGGACTCCACTCTCGCGACAGTATCTGTTGATGAGCTCCTCAATGGCGTCTTTGTTCAAAGCGACATCCACGTCCTTGAGACCGCTCAAGTCTTTCGCAGCGGGAGCCAGAAACCTCTCTGCAATGGCCATCTTCTCATCCGCCACATACCCAGAAAGTTCGATCAGCTCCATTCTGTCAAGTAGGGGCCGTGGTATCGTGTCAGTCATATTGGCAGTACAGACAAAGAGAACTTTGGAAAGGTCGACAGGCACATCCATATAATGGTCAAGGAACGAGTTGTTCTGCTCGGGATCGAGCAGCTCGAGGAGAGCAGACGACGGGTCACCTTGATGGCCTCTGCCAATTTTGTCTACCTCGTCGATCAAGATCAATGGATTCTCCGTTTGGCATTTCTTGAGTGCTTGAATGATACGTCCAGGGAGCGCTCCAACGTATGTTCGCCGGTGACCCTTGATCTCAGCAACGTCTGTCAGACCTCCTACGCTAAATCGATAGTATTGTCGATTCAGCGCTCGTGCGATTGACTTTCCAATACTTGTTTTTCCAACACCTGGAGGTCCAACGAAGCATAGGATCTTTCCTTCAACCGTGCCTCTCAGCTTCCCCACAGCAATAAATTCGAGTATACGATCTTTGACGTCTTTCAGCCCGTGATGGTCCTGATCTAAAACGGTCATGGCATTCTTGATACCAAAGTTCTCTGCACTCTGCTGACCCCATGGTATCTGAGTCAGCCAATCCAGGTAGTTTCGGGTGACATTGAATTCCGATGCTGCAGGCTCAAGATGAGCTAATTTACTCAGCTCTTCTTCGAAAGTTTTCCTGACTGCCTCGGGCATTGCCAGCTTGTTTGCCTTCTCTCTAAACTTCTCGACCAATTTTTCTTTTCCATCGGACTCAATGCCAAGTTCTCGGCGAATCCCTTTCATCTGTTCCATCAGCCAGTATTCTCGTTGCCGCTTTTGTATCTTGTTCTCGACGTCCTTTGAGATCTTGCTTTGTAATTGCGCATTCATCAGCTCTTTTTTCAGAACCATGAGCGCTTTCGACAAGCGCTCTTCTATGTTCATAGTTTCCAAAACATCCTGTAGCTCTCGTATCTCACCAGTAGACACAGCGGCAGCAAAATCTGCTAGCTTTGCCGGTTCCTCGTGGACGTTGCCGGCCGATTGCGTCAAAGTAAACGTAGAGATCTGGTCTCTAAACAGGTGGTTCAGTTGCGCCACTTCTCTGAAGACACTGACGATTTCGCTTGTAACAGCTCGTAAGACCGGACTTTTCTTGTCATATTTTTCTTCGGATATGTTATCGACGTCAACTACACTGACGGCATAGTCTCGAAGGAACGATGTAGGCTCGTAGGGTTGGACATCCGTCGATTGAGAAGGCGTACTCGATTCTTCAAAGCTCGCAACAACATCGCCGGACTTCTCTGATACCGTTTGTTCCTTTGGCTGCTGGTCCTCTATCTCTTTAACCTCGATGGTGACAGGAGTAGCTGATCCACTCGTCGGCCTTGGTGGGATGAGTTTCGACATCCTTATTCTTCGGTGCGGGTATAACACGACCGTAAGACTGTCTGTTTCACCATTGACGGGAAACGCGCTGGTGACCTGTGCAAAAACTCCGACATCGTGTACATCGTCCATGCTCTCTATTATGTCCTTGTCCAAGGCCTCATCCTTGAACAAGAAAGCACCCACGTATGGCTGGCCTCGTCGCATCATTTCTTGAATGGCAGCTGTAACGTTTGGATCTCGGACAGTGATAGCTTTGTAAAAGCCCGGGAATAATGGTCGTTTTGCTATCGGTATTGCCATGACCTGCGGATAGACCTCAGGTACAGAAGGCTTTTGGATCGCCCGCTCTGTAGATGTTTTTCGTCCACCTTTTCTACCGCCATCTCCGCCACCTGAACCAGACTCGCCCCCAGAACCTGCGGCACCGCTACCTCTTGCATCACTCGCCGTTGTGCTAGATGAAGAGGGTGCATCCGGTCCTTTTCTTGCTTCTACAGATTCTTCGACCTTGCCTTCTGGCTGGTCTGATGCCTTATGTGCCTCCGGATGACTTTTGCCTTCCTTTGTGATTGGAATCGGGTCTGGAACATCATCGCCCGGTCGTTCTTTTCGCCTCGCGATCGAAGTAGTGAAGAGACGGGCCTGATTTGGATGGATGGAGGATCGAGAAAGATTGGAGCCAGGACTGGGCGCGGGGCGATGATTCAAGGCGGACTGTGTATGTACTAAAATCTTTCCTGATGTTATACGGCATCTAAGAGCGCTGTTTCGTGTGCTGCGGAGAGCGGTCCTCCATGGCACCATTTGCCCATAGACCATGCTCTCGAAAACAAGAAGATTGCAGTGTCCTTTGGCTGCAGACTAATTTATAGACAACGTCGTGTATTGTTATATCAAGCTTTCGGAGATTTATTGTCAAATGCAGGTCTGAGAAACGGAAGTGGTGGTTTCGAACGCAAAATCGATGCACGCTTCAAATAATCATCATCGTCTTGACAGATACGCTAGGGAAAAGGATTTCTCCGGTCCGTTGCCCGCAAATACTCCGCAAAATATGACATGACTTTCCAGATGGAACCGGCAACGTTTGAAAGAGTTAGGGTAATGGAAAGCTTTATCACCACAGCATCTTTGCAGACCGCATATTCGCTCGAGGCTCTTTTCCCACCGGAACACACGTTGAGCGGAGCTTGATCAACTTGACTGTTATGTTGTGATGGACTTAAGCGCGTTGTATGTTTACTACGGTTCGATCTAGAAAGATAATGCTCCCGACATCGCGAGATTGCCCTCCTCTCAGAGATGTATACAATTTCGAGGACTTGTCATCCTGAGCAGAGACGTATAACCGCTGCCCGGATTCTGCTGCGATTGTTGTTACGAATGCTCATTGATGTTCGTTGGTCTCCGACCCAAGCTACGGCAAATGCTAAATGGTTCAGTCATCTCTCTGAAGTGCTTGCTTCTTCTCGAGATGGTGAAAGAAGTGCTGCATTCAGCCGGGTAAAAGTTCCCTATTGGCTTGCTGAGACGTATGCAAGAAATGTCCAATCTACATTACTTTCGTCAAAAGGGCCCTCGGTCTTGCCATTATCATTTCGCTCAACACTTTATTTTTGAATTTTGGAAGGTCGTTCCTACCCTTCACAGATAGACACGGTCGCTGTTTTCTACTACTTTGGTCTCATAGCATAGACGTTATCCATTCAGTGTCCCTAACCAACAGCTCTTATCATATACTATGCATCAATATCCAGTGCGACTCTCACGTTCACCAGGATGCCCTCGCTCAATCGTCCTAATGCCCCAGACCGCCTTCCAAGCGCGGATTTCGGGAACCTGTTCGTCAAACCGCGAGCTGTCCGTGGCTCAGAAGCCCGCACCTTGATCACCACCCCGTCCCCTCTGAGTTCTCCATCACATGTCGCCCTACGTCGACGTGCATTTCGTAGCTCCGAAGCTGGGCCTCCGAAGCCCACCTCACCTTTGACTTCGCCCTCAACGACGGTTGCGCCGCGCCGGCCAATATATGTCGAGCGTTACAGCCATCAGTTAGAAGCCAGTGGCAATTCTGCGGATCTAGCATTCAGCAAATCCTCCGCCTCAAACGCTATCCCCGATGGAATCGAAGAAGAAGAAAGTCCTAAGCTAAAGAAGCGCTCCTCTTCATCTGTCAGCACTCGCGCCCGCAAGTTTCTGGGCATTGCCGCCTTTGGAGTTGACTCGATTAGTAGGGAGGAGCAGCCTCCCCAGGGAGCCAAAGGTGGCTCCGAATGGAAGCACGATTTTCTAGGGGGCTGGCTTGAAATTCGCGTGGGTCAAAAATCAGACGGGCAAACGAGGACTGCGTCTGGGGGGAGAACGCCGCTGCGTATTAGTCACACCTCAACCACCTACGAGCCTTGGAGCCAAACTCCGAGACAAGTATCTAGGGCCGGCCGCGACCGTTGGCCCAACGTAGCTAGCGACCAGCCGCTGGTCTCGGACACCCCTCATGAATTCGATAACACGACAAACACCCCAAAAGAAGGCCTCTACTGTCGCACAAAGCGTGTGCTAGGTCTCAAGTGCGACGTTCTCGACCCCACAAACGTCGTGCCACGGACCAGAACACCAACTGCCAACGTCCTCGACAGAGTCTCAAGCACGCTTAAAGGGGTCAACTTTAGAAGGGAAACTTCAGACAGCACAGCCACCAGCGTGAGCAACCTCTCTATCGCTGCACCACGCTGGCAACGCTTTCGACCCGGCAAGAACTACTCAACTTCGAGCTCCATTCGCGAGCTAATGATGGGAAAGCCACCTATCCCCACTCCGGAGCCAGAATTGATGTATACCGGGTCCGACGCACATCAATACATATCCGTCGAGATGAGCGAGCCAGACAATCCAACCTTCCTCCCTTCCGAGGCACGCAGAGTCCATACACCGCCTCTACCCAGCGAAAGCACAAGAAAGGCCAAGCCTAGAGGCTTCTTCTTCGACTACAGCGCACCCGACGCTGTAAATTCCGCTCGAAATCGTGGTGTACGTGAACACGAGGCATCCACTAAGACGGCGAGGCAAGGGAGTGTCTCTGATATGGATTGGTATAGGGTGAAGTTGGACGCTATTGAGTGGGATCCTGTCTCGAGAGAGCACTTTGTGTCGAGTGTCCCTGATCATCTTCCAAATAGCCCACTTTGCCCGAGGCACCCAAAGCATAAGTCCGGGGGAAAGGGAATCTGTGCGAGTCATGGTAGGAATCAGTCTTGACCTCAACTAGGTCAGGCGGCCCAGTCGCCAACGCCAAAAGACGAGGCAGGGTCGCCATCTCAGAACTGGTGGTATGTTTAGAGGTGCGATTGGATAGAGCAGCATTGATAACAGGCCAGTTGTGACTGCCCTAGCTTGCCAGAAGAATTCACTTTTACTCACCGATATGCAAACGCATGCTTTTCAATAAGATACCTAGCTAAGTCATTGCATACCACTACTTGATTGACCGAAAATTTGACACCCATACCGCATGAAATTGCATGCGATTCGCCACAAGCCTACAGCATCACCGATTTACAGATTTTCCGCTCCCAGTCCACTCAGATCATTGCCATTTACACCGAAGAATTGGAACCTGTACGATTTACGTTAGACCATGAGATCGCGCAAATGCAGGACAATCTTACCAATCTTCCACATTGAGCGCAGTAGGAACCACAGCACCCCCCCGACTACTATTACTCCAGTTATCCTCCGGGCTGTCCCCTGGGAATGGACCCTGCCAGCCAGTATTCGCCTGCTGCTGCATACCAGGAGGCATCTGCGACATACCCGGCATGTGAGGCATCTGCTGCTGACCCTGCCCCATTGGGGGCTGGAGCATACCCGGCGAATGCATTTGCGGCATCTGAAGCTGTGGATCGAGATTATGCTGCTGCTGCCCAGGATACTGTGGCATGGCGATGTTGGTGCTTTCAGGGAAGAGCTGATCGGGTTGGAAGTTTTCCAAGAGGTTTTGGGATATGTGTGGAGATTCGCGCGTTACAAGATAGAAATCTGGTGGTGTTGCAACGTTTGGGTAGGCAGGGTTGAAGGGAGTTGGTGGACGGGTGTTGTTTCGTGAGCTACCCATAAAGGCGTCGTTGGGTTGTCGAATGTTGTCTGAATTTTGGGGTGCCGCCATTGGGTTCATGTTTGCCGATGAATGCTGTCCTAAATCTCTCGAGGGTGTCACTGCTGGAGTCTGCGGCCGGGATCGCTCGTAGGAGACCTGGGGGGCCGGAGGTCCGTTGGAAATGGGAAACTCCATCTCCTCGTATTTGCGCTTCTGCTGTTGATCCTGGTTTTCAGGAGCTGGCCTATTTTCAAGCCTTGATTTCTTGTGCCTTTTGCCGGCTGCCCGTTGCAGTTTCTCTTCGAGCATCTTGTTGCCGAGAATGGACTCGAACAGGGTATGCACCATCTTAGCTACTAGCCAGACTTTGGACACTTCTTTCAGAGCATTCATGCAGATCTGTAACCTTTCCTGTGTTGCAGCAACGACTGTAGGAACCGATGAACGCATCTGATAAACATGCATGATTAAAGCGGAGAACAAGCTGTAGACACTGCAGCATCACAATATTGTTAGTACTAGTAGAAGCGCGGTTCGTCAGAATTGAACTTACATAAACGCTGGGGTGTAACGCAACTCATCGGACTCTTGAAGATGTTCAATAATTGATGTAATCATGCCCGCGGCCTGAAACGCGATGTTCCTCGATGGGTAAGCAGAGTCAGTAGGATAGCCATTGAACTGTCCATTGCCCTCGGACGTCGCAGGTGGCATGTGCGCTCTATGTAGAAGACACAGCGTCGTGCTTCAAACAGTCAGATAACAGCAAGAACCAGCATCTGAAAGTACTCACTAGTAATTTGCATGAAGCAGCGCCGACCAAAAATGGTGTCTTGGCTTTTCCCAATAGACTTCTTTGGGGCAATTCTGCAACCAGTCCGCAAGAGCCATATCGCTATGCGTGAGGTCAATAGCGTTCTGCCGCCGGGCTTTAGATGCTACTGAGTACTGCTGGGACAGGACTAGTCCCATTATCTCAGTCAAACGGACATATTGAAGGAAGAATTGAACATGGGTATTGTTCGGTGGGTACTTTGCAGGTTGGTCCAGTTCATCTTCGATGAAGTCATCTTCGGTAACCATCTCGACGTCGGAGTCGTCGGTATTGATGTGGACAGGCCGACCAAGAGCTACAGCTACAGATCTGTCTCGCGTAAATAGTGTCCACCAAATCCGCTTCCAGAGTCTCTTATCAGGTCTGCTGAGCTGAGACCCTTCGACACTGTAGACTCCTTAGTGAGGTGCCTTTGATGAAATCTGTAGTATTCTTACCTGCGATGCATGCCAGAGCCTTGCGCAACAACGGTAGCAACTCTAGTCCAATAGAAGACGTTCTTGGTGACATCTGTGGAGTAATTGTCAACACTGATATCATAATCTTGCACAATATCCTTCTACCTTCTGGTCCCTCCCAATACCATCCCATCAAAACCAGCGCCTGCACGATCGTGACTCGATCATCCTCATAGTTGGCATCGTACAGCGCTTTGGCACGCTTGTAAAACGTCATCGCGGCAGGCGTAGTCGAACCGTTCGCATCCATGAGTTGAGGATTCGTGCAAACTCTCGAGCCAGCCAGCAACATAGCCTGGAGAAGGAGCAGAGAAGGAGGATTCTTGCTGTCTCTATAGCGCGCCATGAACCGGCTTCGATTGATCACTGGGACCACAGGAAAAACCCATTTGAAAAAGGATTCAACGAGTTCATCGCAGAGGACCCTGGGGGGAAGCAAGAATGCTCCTCTTTGATGTAGAATGTCGATTTCGATATTGTCCAGGTCTGTTAATCTGGCTCGCGAACCCTTGACCGTATCTGGGAGTGGATAATGGACCACATCTGTAGTGCCATGCCTATCGTGTACCAAAAGTGACAGGTTTGAGGATTCTCCGAGATATGCAACTCTTCCAGCTTCTTTGATCGGCGCTCTTGCAAACTTCGGTTTCATAAAATGTGTATAGTGTAGATTCTGGGCGCCCTGTTGGACGGTCTGCGCATCAGAGAGGGAGGTTATTGGCATGCCATCGTGGGTACTTGGTCCCTGGAAATCGTATCCTGCGGGATGGTCTACCACAGGCGACTGCGCCTGAACGGACTCAGCTTGCTCACTATAACAATGGTCAGCGTTGCTGCATTTCTCATGATGGGCCAATGGCGGTGTAGTACCTATCCGAATCCCTCGATCTGCCCGCGGTCTTCTTTCGTTTCGGCGCCGGGATCTTGCATTCGATGGAGAAAGCTACGCAGTTCGTGCCTGTATACCGGTCAGCACTCGGCAGAGACAATCCTCGGACGTAGTATATCCTCTTGGGTATGGAGGGTACTCACATGGAACACCGAGTGATGCTGCGTCGCATCGTACCTTTCTCGCATGGCATGTTTCACAAGCTCTTGACGCACGCTGCCGCCGAAAACTTGGGTGCGACGGTATCTGATTATCCGGTGGAGGCCGATTCTGATCATTGTATTCACTCATCTTTGCCGGTCACCACAAAGAACGATTACAGTCCGCGCGCCGAGGTACCTCGGTCAGTGGGCACGGTATCAACCCAAAAGCGATCCATAGGCTAACTATTTTCTCGTATCAGAATCCTGTGCGACCCCAAGACAGCACACACGGGTCGTATGCGGTAGTCCTGACCTCTGACGACGGAGGGTCTGCTTCGTTGAGCGTTCGCACTAGATGGCGTCTTGGTCCGCGAGTCTAAAGATGGGAGCGACGACCCCTGTTGGCTTGTTGTGGCACCAATGCTACCTCCAACGTCGAACGAGATTCTTTTGGGACGACCTTTGGGCTCAAAACCAGGCAGTTGATGAGGTACTTAATCACAGGGGTTTGGTAACGTCCGTGATTCTGATCCTGCAGTGGAAGTCCTCCCTGCGAGGTGAAGGCGGAGCGGGGGTGATTGTCAAATATTTCGAACGCTTCAATGTTATCTAGCACGACGGGGCAAACATGTTTGTGAATGCAGACTTCTGCTTCAATCTACTGATTTGCACTCTCCAGAATAGTGGGTCCGTCTAATTGTGTTGATTCACGATCTTCGTTGGTCACGCCACCCAACCACTCATTTATAGCGGATTACCATCACTCTTGTCCAACTCCCGCATGTGACTTCCCCAATGGGGTAATACCCTCTGACTTTCACGACTACTCCTCTATACTGTACAACCTGACTACGTTGGCTAAGATCTCGCAATTGCGTTGTGAATCAAAGACCTGTGCATGATCAAGATTTTCGAACCAAACCAGGTCCAATCCTTTCCCTTTCCACTGCCTGCTCTTCCACTCCTCCTCTACTGGTTTGATATCGCCATCTTGTGCTAGATAGCGTCCAACGGCCCCTGTGTCGACGATAAGATCTTTCCCAGCCATAGAAACGGTCACTCGCCGACCCTCCATGTCTTTTTTCCACAAACAATTTGAGCTCCAGAAAAAGCGTCTGCCGAGGGTATGCGCAACTCCTTGATCCATCGAGGCAAAGTACCACAGCTGGAGCTCCGGACCGGACTTTGGCTCGCGACAGGTGAAATTGAACGCCACGTCCGGGAGATGTAACATTATTGAGACTGGATCGATGAGAAAAATGGGCCCGAAGAGCTTGGATGTCTCTGCGTTATGCAGTAAATGCGTAGATACGACACTTCCTAAAGAACGGTCAGTCTCGAATAATTAACGGACAATAGACGAATCATACCGTAGCTATGTGAGCAAAGTACGACCTTGTCCCAGCCATGTTGCTGAAGGATCTGGCGAATCTCGTCGCACATTTGATCTTTTTCCAAAGCTGCACCTGTAAGTCGGAATGATACTGGCATAATTTCTATGGCAATAATGCCTATCTCGCCATCCTTAGCGTCTTTCTCTTCAGTTTTGTTGATCTGAGCGAGGAAATTGACATAAGGGTAGAGGCCAATGCCTATTCCATGTATGAACAGAACGGGAAGCCTTGTCTTCGAGGTGTGTGGCCGATGCCAGTACGTCAGCGTCTTCGCTGGGCTTCGGTGTCTGCTCAGAAGCGTGAATGGGCGCAACGGAAATACCGCCAAGAAACGCTTCCATGCAAGACGGTGGAAGTGAAATGAATGCCACCACATCGAAAAACAGGTAATGCTATCGACGACGAAGACGCACTGGAAAGTCAATGTTTTAGCTTATCCCAAGAAAACGATTTTGTTTGCAACGAACTTACCTGGTACCAAAACACTATGAGAATTCATTCAGCGCGGGCTTGAAGATGTATCTCACGAGAAAACTTACAAGACCTGTACTTAGTCTTCACCTCATCTACCGTAATCCTCAAGGGAACCGCTTTTCCTCGTCCTGGCTCTAGTTTCCTTCCCAAGGCCGACTCTGTCCGATCCGCATAGTCCTCCAGTTCTTCGTCATCAACAAGGCCGTAACGAGTCTTATTCAGGAAAGCCCAACAAAAGAATTCTACTCGTGTAAGCAAGTTGAACGAAGCCAGACTTAGGAATGTACCTTTAAGATTCTCTCGCTTGATGTCTGAAAGAGGAGATCCCCTGAACCATCCTCTCAAGTAATGCTCTGGATCATCAAGCGTATCGAGACAGAGCTGGAAGAGCTCTTTGCGTTTCTCCTTGGGCAAGACTTCAGGGTGAGATGCAGCTTGTTGTAATAAGATATTACGGGGAATATACAGTAGCAGCAAGAACGCTGCTTCGGCTATAGCCCATATTTCGAGTACTAGCGGGATCCGATATGCTGGCGAACGTAGAGCGAGAAGGAAGATGCAATAGAAAGCGCTTAAAGGAGCAATGTAATGGAGGAAGTAGATGCAAGCTTGGATGAATAGGTACTCTCCAGTTGAATGCCCAATCATGACGTCGGTCTGGTGATGGGCTGATGCTGGGCTGATGCTGGGCTTCTGCTTCGAAGTACTATGATCCCAAGCGTATGATTACAGGAGACTATCCTTGACCCCAAAGCTTGGATTGATAGTCAGGCTCAGTCCTTGGGACACGTTTCACAAAAGCTTTAGTCAGTGCATGTCGAAGGGTTGTGCGTTTCGAGGTTGCAACTCAGGCTGAGGGATGCGTTGGGGACAACACTGAAAGCCTGGGCCCAGGCTGCAACGTTTGCTTAATAAAATGTCCCAACAAATTTTCCTCCCGAGGTTGTGATATCTGGGCCTGAGTGCTGCTGGTACTGTAATTTATGCATGACACTAAACATAGCTTCTTGGCGCAGAACACATCCTTGGCGCTCCGATAAGACCGAGGACCCAACCTCTTAGCAGTACGCTATATACAGCGAAAGCGTTGTTGAATATGCATTGAAGAGACTACTCCTGGTAGAGTATGTCTCAGATCACGAGTAAGATCTATTTTGGCCCATTCGTCGTGACGCCTCAGGTTTGACTGCACGGAAGTCCCAGGTCTATCGCAATGCTCTCTGACCTCTTTACCAAGGTCTTCCATCTCACACCACATTCCTTTGCTTTAGTCAATTTGAAGCCCCTACTCCCTGGCCATGTCCTTGTGTCTCCACGACGAGTTGCGCCCAGGTTCTCCGACCTTACACAGACCGAAGTGACGGATCTGTACCTCACTGTCCAGCGGGTGGCCAGAATGATCGAGCGAGTCTACGATGCATCAAGCCTTAACATAGCTATGCAAGATGGCGCCGATGCTGGGCAAAGTGTAGCGCATGTGCATGCGCATGTAATACCTCGGAAGAAAGCAGACTTGGATGACAGAGGTGGTGGTGATGCTATCTATGGGATGCTGGAAGGGGAGGAAGGCAACGTAGGCAAACATCTTCGAGACAACTCTGGGGAGCGGCCACACTTTCCCAAGGTGGACAATGCTACAAGGGAGCCAAGGAGCGAGGAGGTCATGGCTGAGGAAGCTCGGATGCTCGCGAAAGAAATGGAAATGTAGCAACGCGGATGACTTCGATGGGCCGATTTCTCCTCGAAAGGCCTGCAGCACCTCTCTTTTGCATCGAAGCCGACGGAGAAATGTTCAAACCCATCTCTCGATTCGCAGAAGACTATTCTACAGGTACGTTGACCCAGCCTTTCAAGATATACACATAAGTGCTTCCTAGACGGTCCATATATAGTATGACAATTTCACAAGAAGAGGTCTTCATATCTTCACTACCTCCTTTAACTTCCTATCCTCTTCGATGATAAGTCTGAGCTGCTTGCCTTTTTCTCCGTTAAAAGCGCCTGTCCTCAACTCGTCTGTATAAAGCTCATACGCTGGGTAATAGCCGTCTACGAAATGGATTACTTGTTCGTCCGTCATTCCAGTGCCTTTTGTCTTGCGCATGGCCGTCTCCTGTTGTATCCTCCAATTATATACGAATCTTGGATCCTCGGCGTCGACGTGGATCAGTACGTCAAGCTGCCTCGTTAATTGGCCATATCTCCTCAATGCTTCATTGATGAGCTCGACATCCTCTAGCTTATTGAATGCCAATCTTCCCGAATAATTTCCGGTTTCTTTCTGCCTTTCGGCATTCTCCCACTTTCTTCTCAATTCTGCCACTGGCAATGCCCGGAATCCTACGCACCAGCCTTCAAAGATTACTACTCTCGTATTATATTCTCCTTTTCGATTCGCCGTTTCCCATAGTCCTTTGGGAACCCTATCTCCTTGTCCAGTAAATGCACTTTTATCATAGCTGGGGATCTTGGTTTCCTTTCCGCTACGAAGATCAGAAAACACAGAAAGTGCTAGAGGTATGTCATGAGTCGATGGCTGCCCTCGATGTTGGATCAGAGGGTTGGTAGGATGAGCAGCAGCGAGTTCCAGTTGTTCATTGTGAGGCAGATATAGATCATCAATGGAGAGAGTTACTGTCCCAAGCGAATGTGGAGGTTGACTGAGCTTCTCCGCAAGTGTCGACACCTGCAAAAACACAACAAAGATCAGAACAACGAATCCACATCGTCGCAAAAGCGAACCCCGACAATTTTAGGAATGAGACGCAGGGATAGGCACAGCAAAGCCATTGAACCAGTGGTCGAGAAAGGGAAAAAGCAGTTTGATACAACACCTGAAATGCAGCTCCGTGCATCAGGCAAAACGCAGAATCACATGAATATATAGGACCTCAACGGCACGTAATACGCACCAGCGTAGTCTTCCCAGAGCCTTGAGCGCCGTTGAGCCCAACGAATAGAGGAAATTCTTGCGCATTGGCGGACCTCTTATTGAGACAGTTGAGGATGAAGGTTATGCAATGTCCCGCTTTATCATCCAAGATTTCAGACATACTGGCGTGCCCTGCAGGGATTTCCAATCCATAACAAAGATGATATGCAATAAAGCAGGGAGCAAGTGATGCAAGATGTACAGTCACAGCCAATATCAGTCCTCGCCACGTTCGGAAGGAACCGATCTTCGCGCTAGAACGACTGGGGAAATCCCGCTTGAACTCCGTACCGAGGCATCGTTCACGACGTGGGTCCCTCGGGTCTACAAATGCGGACTGCGTCCCCAGATTATGCTTACCCTCGTAAACACATCAACATGGCAGAACTCGGATTTGACGGACATACTGTTGTCGTAACGGGCGCGGGCGGAGGCTTGGGCAAAGCGTATGCTACTTTTTTCGCGTCAAGAGGTGCCAACGTCGTTGTTAATGACCTTGGGGGCTCTTTCAAAGGAGAGGGCCAGTCGTCGAAGGTATAGAGCATTGTCTTCATCTGGGAAGCCTTGGCTGCTTACACAGAGATTGCAGGCAGCCGATGTTGTCGTCGACGAGATTCGAGCAGCTGGCGGCAAAGCTGTAGCCAATTACGATAGCGTCGAGGATGGAGACAAGATTATCGATACAGCCATCAAGGAATTTGGAAGGATAGACATTCTGCTGAACAATGCGGGCATCTTAAGAGACGTCAGTTTCAAAAACATGTCAGACGCTGATTGGGATCTTATCATCAAGGTCCATGTCAGGGGGGCATATAAGGTAGACACTACATCTTTGTCCATGGGAGGGAGCGGTAGCTGACGGAAACCCCTCTCAGTGTGCAAGAGCCGCATGGCCCCACTTCAGGAAGCAGAAATATGGCCGAGTCATCAACACCGCCTCTGCTGCTGGTCTATTTGGTAGCTTTGGTCAATGCAACTACTCCGCTGCCAAGCTCTCCCAGGTTGGATTCACCGAGACGTTGGCAAAAGAGGGCTACAAGTACAACATCATCTGTAATGTCATCGCACCAATCGCTGCCAGCCGGATGACACAGACGGTCATGCCCCCAGATATCCTTGAGAACCTTAAGCCAGACTGGGTGGTACCGCTCGTTGCTGTCCTTGTGCATCCTTCGAACAAGCATGAGACTGGGTCGATCTTCGAAGTAGGAGGTGGACACATCGCGAAACTACGATGGGAGCGTGCAAAGGGTGCTCTGCTCAAGACTGGCCCCAGCCTCACACCCGGAGCGATCCTCAAACAATGGAACAATGTCAACGATTTCTCAGAGTCTAGCTATCCCACTGGAGTCGCAGACTTCATGAGCTTACTTGAGGAAGCACAGAAGCTCGCTGATAATGAGCAGGGTGAGCAACTTGACTTCACTGGGAAAGTTGCCCTTGTCACTGGCGGAGGAGCTGGACTTGGTCGGTCATACTGTCTCCTGTTCGCGAAATATGGTACTTCTGTTGTGGTCAATGATCTGGTCAACCCCGATGATGTGGTTCAGGAGATTCAAAAGAATGGTGGGAAAGCTGTAGGCATCAAGGCTTCCGCCGAAGACGGAGACGCTGTTGTGAAGGCTGCCATTGACGCTTACGGTCGTCTTGATATCATTGTTAACAACGCTGGAATACTGAGAGATAAAGCCTTCAACAATATGGAGGACAAAATGTGGGATCAAGTCATTGCAGTACACCTCCGCGGAACGTTCAAGGTAACGAAGGCTGCATGGCCTTACTTCTTGAAGCAGAAGTATGGGCGTATTGTCAATACCACAAGCACGAGTGGCATTTACGGAAACTTTGGTCAAGCAAATTATGCTGCTGCGGTATGTCATCTCGAACAACTAGTGGGTTTCTGGACACTAACTTCGCTCAGAAACTTGGTATATTGGGCCTCTCGCGTGCCCTCGCTCGAGAGGGCGCAAAGTACAATATCAATGTTAATACCATTGCCCCTAATGCCGGTACAAACATGACAAGGAGCATCATGCCAGAAGAGATGGTTCAGGCGTTCAAGCCTGAACAAGTAGCGCCGCTTGTCATTGCACTCTGTTCTGATAAGGTACCGAAGCCTCCGACTGGTAACCTGTACGAAGTGGGCAGTGGATGGCATGCACGGACGAGATGGCAAAGAAGCGGCGGTCACGGCTTCCCTGTCGATGTCAAGCTGACCCCAGAAGCGGTAGCAAAGGCGTGGAAAGATATCGTCAATTTCGACGATGGCAGAGCCGATCACCCTGAAGACGGCCAGGACGGACTCAAAAGTATAATGAACAACATGCAGAACAAGAGCGGAGGTGGTCAAGGCGAGAAGAACACCGAAATTCTAGAAAATATCCAGAGATCGAAAGGGCTGCAATCAAAGGGGACCCAATTCAAGTATGACGATAAGGATGTCATCCTATACAATCTTGGAATTGGTGCCAAGCGGACAGAACTACCTCTGGTCTATGAGAATTCAGACTCATTCCAAGCGCTCCCAACGTTTGGTGTGGTACCCTATTTCGGTGCTGAGACTCCTTGGAACATAGATGAGATTCTCCCCAACTTCAACCCGATGATGCTGTTACACGGCGAGCAATACCTTGAAATCCGGAAGTTCCCCATCCCAACCTCCGCAACACTAGTCAGCTACCCCAAGCTTGTCGAAGTCGTCGACAAAGGCAAATCTGCCATCATGGTATCTGGTACTACTACGAAGAACACCGCCACAGGAGAGGATGTCTTCTACAATGAATCGTCCGCCTTCATTCGTGGCAGTGGAAGCTTCGGTGGCCCAAGCAAAGGCACGAATAGAGGCGCTGCAACTGCAGTGTATCAGCCACCAAAGAGGCAACCAGACGCTGCCGTCGAGGAAGCCACGACCGAGGAGCAAGCCGCTCTATACCGATTGAATGGCGATAGGAATCCTCTCCACATCGATCCTGAATTCTCAAAGATGGGCGGTTTCAAGACTCCGATTCTGCATGGCTTGTGCTTCTTTGGCATAAGCGGAAAGCACGTTTACCAGACCTATGGTCCTTTTAAGAATATTAAGGTCAGATTTGCAGGGACAGTTCTCCCTGGACAGAAGCTCAGGACAGAGATGTGGAAGGAGGGCAACAAGGTTATCTTTCAAACTATTGTGGTTGAGACTGGCAAGCCATGTATTTTGGGAGCTGGGGCGGAATTGGTGGGCAATGAGAAGGGGGCGAAACTGTAAATCATACCTATGTGTAGCATCGACTAGCCTCTCTTGGATTTTAGCAATCAATCAGAGCAGATTCCTTAAACAATCGATCCTGCCTCCAGACGCACACGACGCACTGCAAATACATAAAGTACCCCTATTTAACTAATGATATCAACTTTTTGAGATTTCGCGACACCCCACCAAATCCAAAATCCAAAAATCAGAATCTTAACTATCGCACCATAAATACGCGTCGTAAAGCTGCCAAACCTTCAAAAGCTATAATTTAATAATAGTTCTATAATATTTTCTAAGTTTTATATAATTAGAACCTATGGTTATTAGGGTAGAGAAGGTTTCGTCGATTTCGCGCCGATTTTCTGCGAAGGCTTGGCGTAGGTCGGCGAAAATTATAAATTTACCGCCCTACGCTAAGCCTTCGTAGAAAATTATATCTTAACTATCTAAGAGTTTTATAGATAGTAGAAATATAGTTAGATAATATCCTCTAAAGTTTTAGCTGCTTTACGACGCGTATTTATAGTGCGGTACCTAGTCAAGATTCTGATTTTTGGATTTTGGATTTGGTGGGGTGTCGCGAAATCTCAAAAATTGATTTTTGGCTTATCATTAGTTAAATAGGGGTATTATGCTGGAATTATGAAACGTGCATAACACACGCTAGACAGTGCACCGAACTTTAACCAGCGCTCTCATCGCCTTCGACAACCACTTCACGCTTAAGCGCAACCCCCAGAGCTTTCCCAGAGCATCCACCCAATATCACTGCTGCTCTCCAACGACCATGGCAAACGGGTTTGTCACTCCGTCCCTTCCATAGTCTCCTCCTACCGAAATCACTCTACTAACTCGAACCCTCCAGCGCAAGTATCATCATTGGCCTCGTCTTCGTCATCGTCGCCTCCCTCCTCGCATACTTCTTCTCGCCCAAGGGTGAAAATCAGACGTAGGCTTCCCTTGTTCTCCCCTACACTATTGGTGGCAAAGAGCTGACAGCAGTGGCGATTTAATAGTGTCTGGCGCAGTTCCCTGATCCTGAGCTTTGCAAGCTGCTACATCATGTGGGCGATAACGTTCATGGCGCAATGGCATCCTCTGATCGTGCCTGTGAATGGGAGCCTGAGGCCGAAGCATGCGCCTTGAGGGGGACGATGGGAATGGTGTAGCTTGGTCGAAGGGCTTTATGAGGACGAAGAAGAGCTTGCTTGGGCATATGTATAAGATCGCTGGAGGCATAGCATGGCAACGGCGGTTAGAGGTCTGGATCGTTTCTACGAAGGGCCAATCTATGCATGCGACAAGTCTGGCGCAAGTGCTGCGTGGCACTGAGCCTACGATAAAGTGATGAGCAGTTCTGATGGGAGTGTCCATCATAAGGAGTATATACTGAATTTCCTGATGCTCATCATAGAGTTCTTGAACATATGAGTTTCGTCATTTTCTAAAGCTGAAAAGTTGTCCATTTCAGAGCATCATCGTATCTCATGAGATATGTACAACACAGGCGGCTGGCCACATAGTGAGAGACCAGGTAATGTGCGTGACTATGCCCCCTTTGCATGAAAATTCCGGGCTCGTCATATAAAACCATGGTATGTAGACAAACGCCTGATATCGTTTGCGCCGTTCATTGTAAACTATGACGCCGAAGAACCACGCTTATGCTGTATCATTAGAATTAGAAAGAGCCGCTCAAATGTTTACGATATCGTTGTAGAAGGACCGCTAGACGACTGTGGGGCTTCAGTAGGTCCGTCCTTCTTCTCATCAACCCCTTGGCCTCGACAGAGTGGGCAGGAATTGCGCCCTGTAGTAAGCCACTAGGAAAAACATTAGTCTTGGTCCATGAGAGTGTTGAAGGAACAGATAGCAACGTACCTGATCAATGCACTCGCGGTGGAAGACATGAGAGCATTTCGTTAGTTGCCGCAGCTCTTCTTCGACTTGGTAGTCTTCGAGGCAGACTAAGCAGCGCTCGCTAGGGCTTAGCCGAATTTCACCAACGCCTTGGATAGCCGCTGCATTGAGCGCATCTGCAGACCTCCGTACACGATAGGTTCCTGAAGCTGAGGCAACATCCTCGCGACTTGCAACAGGTGGCTTGGCTGGACCGAGGAGGGAAGATAGTAGCAGCATGTCTTCGTACGTGGGATTCTGAAAGAGGCGTATTAGTTTGGAATTTGGATGAAACTCGAATGTCGGGTACGGAAGACTTACATCCGTGAAGAGACTTGGTGTCGTTAATGCAGGATGGTCCTCCGAGAGGTTCGTGCCAACCACATAGATCAACCAACTCCGACTTCCAGAGGCTGGCGTATCGCCAGTATCGACATCGTCTGGCTCGACAACACCATTGCGTCTAGCAGCACCGGCTCCCAAGTCTCGGTGACGCGCGAATTCAGACTCGCTTCTCCGTCGGTGCTGCACACGACTGTTTGGGTCCTCAGACGTGAGGATGCCTGCTTCTCGAAGATGTTGCGTTGCCACATCTCGACTTGGCATTGGCGGCTGCTGTATGGCTGACGCAGACGAAGGGCGACGGCTCGGCGTCGTTGCTGCAGATGAGTAGGCAGACAGACCTGGTTCAGCAGGAGTCGACGGCGGAGGATGCGGGCCTTGAGGTGACTCTGAGAGTATAACAGGCGTAGCTGCTCCAGTATTGGGCGTTGCGTCCCCAGATCCTTGACGACTGGAGCCGCTCAATGTACGCTGATGTCTTTGGCTATCGTAATTGGCTGGGAACGTATTCAGTCCACCAATAGACGCCCGTCGCCGATGAGGAAATCTCGATCTCCCATTAGCATGCCGGAGCAGACCACTAGCTCCATGTCTCAGCAAACTTCCGGAGGGAGCAGGCGGTTGAAGATTTAACAATGTGTCCAGGCTGGGCTCTGCACCAACTACGTCTTCTTGGCCTGCGCGGTCTGATGGCACCGAACGTACACCAACCACAACCAGCGTTACGGTCCTGCCGTCAGGATCTTCTACAGCGTCTTCGTCGATAGCTGGTGCATTCTCAGCCCTGGACCTTCGGCCATTCCTCTCGTTCCGTGTCCCACCGACGTTTGGTCCAGGTCCAACAAATCTGAAGACACGTAGGAAATTTAGAGGCGGTAAAGTGCCTGGGCGGGCTGGATCATGATCATCGTCCTGCGTGCGTCCATCGCCAGTCAAACTCGTTGCGTTCTGGAGAGTCCGAAATAGATTTTGCAGACTACCGTCGAGATCGTCAGGGCCAACAGCTTGCATGTCGGGTTCGGCCATTCCAGAAAGCTGCGCAGCAATAGCAGTAGCAGCCAAGTGTAGTATTCGAGGCAATGGACCTTCATTTTCACGTCTGATGAGCCGGCTTGATCTTCCGCGGAGCATACTAGGCATCCTACGGCCTTCACGTCTTCCAATGGACCCCCTCTCCGCCCAGCGCTCTGTCCAACTAGGGCCATCGGACCGTGAACCCGTACGCTCAGGAGACTCTAGGACGGTAGGGACGCCTGATATCCTGTGTTCTCTGTTCAAGGGAGGTGATCGATCAAGCTCGGGGCTATTCATATCAAGACTTGACTCCGCATCGTCGAGGTGTCGGACACGGGAGTCTGAATCATATGCAGATAAAGGTCTCGCCCTCGAAGGACGTTGAGGTGGGGTCTGAACAGCTTGATCCTGAGTTGGCGAAGTTTGTGTGGTAGGGAGCAGAGCTTCGAAAGGCGATGATATAGATCGGCGGACTCTGGCAAGGCGCGAATTGCCGCGCATGGAGAAGAGTCTGGAAGGAGTGCTGGCAGGATCTGTGGGCAGAGTTCTACTTGGGAGCGGCTCCCCCAGCGGAGACGTTGCAAATCCAGACGGAGGAGGGGACGCGTCAGGATTGAGTAGGAACGGCCGAGAGATGGGTGCACGCTCTCTGGGCCGCCTTGACCATGGAGCTGTGTGCGAACTAGGTGAAAGTGACCCAAGTATAGACAGACGGTGACTGTGATTGCCTTCGGACTGATTTGGGCTTCTTGAAGGATTGGTATTTGATAATCTTCTCCGCAAAAACCGACCTTCGCCCTGACTTTGCTGTTCTTCACTTGCGCCCTCATTTGGTGCGTAACGAGGCATCATCATAGTACTGAGTCTGGATATCCTACTAGACCTCCTTGGCATGGGTGACGCGGTTATGTGGGTTATGGGAGCATCCCGCATGCCCAAATCCTCCATGTTGCCCAAGGGCCGCTCCTCATGCTGCTCGTAGAATATCTCATCTCTCGTTGAGATGTCCCTGTTGTTTCCTGCTCCCCCTCTTAGTGCCGGTATTGACTGCGCGGATATTTGCCTGCTGAAGGTTGCAATAGGCTGCGAAGGATGAGAATCCGGTGGTGGAGACGTAATCGTGGCCGGTGTAGAATTCAGCTGATCGGTTCTTTGCTGGCCAGTAGCACGTGTTCTCGAAGACGAAGACGAACTGTGCCTCTCTCTGTCTTGTACGATTTGGGAGAGACGCCGGGAGTTGCGGTTGAGGAACTCTTCACGATCACGCTGGATTGAGGCGCTTTGTCCCATTATTAGCAGGCTTCACCTTGAGACGGAGAGCTGAAGGCGTGACTGGATGAATCAACAGATTCTCAGTTCACTCCATGGAGGTGTTTGAGGTGAGTGGCCCCCAGTGTTAAGGCGGCCAAGCGTTCAGGAGATGTAGCGGGTTTGAATCCCCGAAAGTTGCGGACGTGCGTGATATCGGATTCGGGGGTTCAGCTACGCTCTCGGGTCTGCTTTGCGCTGCAGTACAGCCTGTGCTGACTGAATATGGTTGAGGCTAAAGGTGATCAGATCTATCAGACGATGATGTCCAGACCAGAATGGGACCTTCTGTCCACGGAAATTGTAGCAGTCAGCCTTGAAAGAGTGGTGAAATGATAAGTCTTCACGACCCTCTTGCTGAATAGCTGCAAGGTGGCGTATACAGCCGAGAAGAAGTGATTAGCAGTCGAGGTGCAAGACTGATGTTTGTGTTGACGTGCTTCTACTGTGACCTGGTGGTGGTCAAACATGACCAAGGCGCTACGCTACGGACACAGCCTCGGAAGGGAAAGGTTGTTCTCGGCTAGCCCTTTCTTCGCCAAGCAAGAACAACCTATCAAGCAAAGTCCCTCCACTTATGCTCACACATACTATATGGACGTCGACTTCATGAGAGGCTGATTGAAGTCTAACATTATTGGGGTCTGCACCTTGGAAGCACTTCACGCACTAGACTCAAAGAGCAGATTCTTCAAGAAACTGCTCGGTGGTAGTGTTCAGTATTCCAGAATTGAGCACGCCACAAACCTCAGATTGCCCCTATTGAAAAGAGGTCGTGGAGGCCCGAAAAGTAGGCACCCTTCATCAGCACCTTGGCTCTCATCTCTTACAACGGCCGAGTAATTGTCTCCTTTTTCGCTGTTACTTGTTTACTTCGTCATTTGTCGTTCCGTCCGCGGAAGAAAATGTCCCCAGTCTCGTATTTTGCACCTGCCTTCAAATCGACATCGCCTTTTGAGAAGCTCAGCAATTCTTTTGAAGGCTCTTCTAAGAAGCGAAAGAGGGGTACTAATATATCACGGAGTGGGTCTGAGGGCCAGGATACTCAAGGAAACCCTCAATTTGATGAGCCAAGCTTGTCTGGTAGCCTTACAGGCTCATCTGCACGGCGTTCCGCAGAATTGGAGCTAGGGGCTCTCAGCCCCAATACTGCGATTCAGTACAAGGCCTCGGAACAGCCTACTAGTGGAGATCTTTCAAGACTTAATTCTCGACATGCATTGCCTCAGGATACCAGCACCCCAAGGGCTAAGAGTTGGATCGTAGATGATCTAGCAGCACTCAAACCCCCTCTGTGTAGTCCCACAAGTACCAAAAATGCCACAGTGAGCAGCTTTCCAGGCACTCCGGGATTGCGCCAGCGGCATCTAGCAGTCGTGACAGTTATATTGCATCGATGCGTACTGGAGGGCGACTACATTCGCGCTGGGAGAGCTTGGGGTATGCTTCTTCGAGCCGAACAGGGCGGCCACTCAACGGATCTTAGAAGCAACGGTCGATGGGGGCTAGGAGCTGAAATCCTGCTCCAGCGTGATAGGCAACTCCCCAAAGAGGAGCATGCTATTGACAACACCTCAGGTCAACATGACACAAGCGAGTTCATCGGAGAGGGCGGGACATCGTTCAGCTCAGAGGGTTTTGAGAAGGCAAAGGATTACTATGAAAGACTGGTGCTCCAGTACCCTTATCGCAAGGCTTTCCCAGCGGCGACCGGACCACCGGACTTCTATTTTGCAATGTTCGGTCTTTGGATATATACCGTCCAGGAACAGCGCTCGCTGAAGCTCGCAAGCATCGCCAAAGCTGCTGGTGAGGTGAGTGACGGAAGTATATCAGGATCAGATCCGGGAAGTCACGGCCCCCGAAGAAGAGAGGAGATTCGTGGGAACACTTTGCAGCGTGCCCAGGAGATCGGTACCTGCCTTAAAGAATTACTTTTATCTCCTCCTTATTCGGACAACTCTAGATTTCAAAGCCTCCAAAACATGGTGACTCTTTGGATAAGCGACCTTTCAGCCGTTGACCCACCGTCACAGATAGGCTCAGATGTCGATGACGACGGCGGAAGCTCGACAAGGGGAGGCTCAGGTTCTGGAAGTCTAGGCTGAGGATACCTGACCAACAACAAGCGCGCACCAACAACCACGATGATTGATGCTACTTGCGGAGAGACAGAGGATTCGTAGAATTGCTCTTCCTATGCAAGATGGAGCGACATCGGACTCTTCGTCTCGTCAATGGCAGAGCACCGGCCTGATGAGGATTGCTAAGGCTACATTTGCAGGGACAATTCCAGGGCACGAACATTTTGCCTCGGAGAGGAACATGTCTGATCCCATTGCTTTACGCTTGGATTATTTTACAGAGCTTGTACAATTTCAACCAAGATTCCAATGGCGTGATCTTCAGCAAATCAGCTTTCAACGTCAGAAAAACAGGATCCAAGAACATGCAGCTAAGACGATCGATACTGTCCTGCTGACTCTGCAGATAGCACCAGGATCTGCAATCTAGAATTTGATGCTCGCATTTGTAAATTCCCTCCAGTTCATCCAATAATTTTGCTGCTAGGTCCCTCGACACAAGGGGTCGGGAACAGGCCACGCTAGGCGCAGTTCCACTTGAACCCCTCACGCCATTTCCACCATCCTGGTGTTCATCTGCTCCGTAAATCTGATTATTGAAACTTGAAACACGGTCCTCTTCCTTGTTACTGTGGCTTGCACTCCCGGCGGGCCTACAAGTTCGCGGCGTCTGCAAGCAAACGCCAAGGCATGTCCGTAAACCATGACCCCAAGTAATTTTGTCACTTTTGCCCCTGAGATGCTAGCCGTGTCAGATCCCAGTTGAACGTTGGAGATCTTCGAGGGTAAACGGGTCTCGCCGGAGGTCAAAGCTGACCGGAAGGAGCATTGATAGTATAAGAAAGTTGACATCAAGACTTACAATGTGAGAGTGTGGCAAAGTTACGAGGGATAGACAGATGGACCGGAGCGAATTCAAGGGATCCATTCCCAAGAACCTTAAGACGACCTCGATTGAGGCTAAGTAAACAGTGCCCTGATCAGCGCATGCAAGCGGGAACCAGGTCAATTCTAAAGATATCTAGAGTACTCCGTAAAGAGTGCTGGATTGCACTTGAGGGGTTAGAGCGTTGATCCTGATCGCCCATTCCAACGCGGTTTTGACAGGTTCTGGCGCCAACAAGCCCCCGGAATTTCGCAGCCTGGGTACGCTGATCCCCCAATGGTGCTTCCTCAACAGATGCTAAGAGATACCCTTGTCAGACCGGTAATCACAGATTCTCGCAGGCACAGGCTTTCGAAGTTCAACGATATTCACATTGAAGCTTGGTAAGCATGGTTCGTAGAGGAAATGCTACAGGGATACTTTTTGCATGCGGCCTACTTACCTTCAAGCAGGCACAGGCACGGCGCACAGGATGTTTCCATGAGGACGAGGGGAGCGTCTACTACGATAGTACGAATATTCTGTTGCATACAACCGTCCACCCCACTATGTCTATGTCTATGCTCTCAGGTTTTCGGCGAACCTGGTTTGAAGACGCACTCGCCATCACAAGCTGGTGGAAGAAGGAGGTACAGTATACTTTGCGGGCAATTCCAAGCGCCGGTCTGCTCTTTTCCGATCCCGGCTTGTGACCTAGGGCTTGCTCGATCTCGCAGAATATACTGCCAAGTATTAATACATCAATGCTCTAACATATATTTATTACTCTATCCTATTAGATTAGTGATGGGGGAAAGGAGAAGGCTCACACGACGACGATCCCAGACATTTCATTGACCGAGGACAACGTGGGTGCATGCTGTAATCTACTAGTGACATTCTATCTATTTCCCTTGGCTATATTTACAATTAGTAGTGCAATGTCAACTCACCTTCTTCCTCTTGGTTTCACATCTTTCCCATCCATACTCCACTGGAGTCTTTTTGACTCGCTTTCTTGCCACCCTTCTCTTCTTCTTTGAATGGAATTCAATACAGCTCCTGTATCGCGAAAGACGAAAATGCGTTGATAGCTTTTACGATCTACTCGTTCTGTGTCACAACAAGCGTTGGGGTGGATCCACACCGATCTTGTGGGCTGCTTTTCGATCGCGAACCATCCCACTGTCATGAATGAATTCTACCATTCCGGTTCTCTAGACGACACTTCCGACCCGACAGCAAACACTACTGCGGGACCATCATTTGACTCGATATATGACACTGCCTTGATCCAGGATGTCCATACCAATGCTGGCCATTGGATCAATACTACCGGACATGAGCCTATGGAAGAACTAAAAGCTGCCCCCAGAAGACGTCGACCGTCTGGAGATCATGTGAAGCATCGGAGGACAAGGAACGGTTGCTACACCTGTCGGAGTAGGCGTGTGAAGGTAGAATTGCCGGTTTCAATGTTGAGCTTGACCCTGCTGATACAGAGGTGCTTGGACAGTGCGATGAAATACGGCCCATATGCGAGCGTCAGTCTTATCCGTTTCTCCTGCCAATGACCGATCTGCTAAATGGACTGTTCGCTCTATAGGCTGTCAAAAGGGCAACAGAGAGTGCGCCTATCCCGCACCTCGCACGACGCCAAAAACTCCTAGCGGATCCAAGAGAGACCAGACTCGGACGGTCGCAGATGACAGCATATCATCCTCAGAAGAGGACGAATCTGCGGGACAGTCAGCCCCCGTTAGCCGTCGCCGTAAGAGCGCACTTCAGAAGCCAGAGTCTGTAGGTTCAAAGGGGGTCCGTTCAAAAGCAGTGTCGCCCCCATACCCTACACCGAGCTTGTCTGAATCACCTCGACCGTCGGTGGAGCAAGTAAAGCAGGAAAACAGTCTGTCGCCATCGACTGAGGCATCAAGCGTTCCTGCATCAGCAGGTCTGGAACCACAAAAGTTCTCATCGGTATCGACTGACGCCTTACAAGGCGATCGACGGACGGGACTGTGGACGCACCTGCCCCAGGATTTGCAGTTTTTCCTCGATTACCACAGGACACATTTGACTTCCCATCACTATTTCTTCAGGCATGAAGCTAACCATTTTCTTCATTCAATCCTAATCGAACACGCGCTTCGATACGATCCTCTTCTTTACGCTGTCGTTGGTTTTGCCGCTTTTCATTTTACTGTAAGGCGATCCAATGGTAAGATCCAAGATTTCCTGGGCTACTACAACAAATCGGTGTCATTGTTACGGAAGTCGTTGATCGATAATGAAAAGCACACAAATGCCACGATGATGACAATCTTGCAGCTTGCTACCTTTGAGGTGTGCTATCTCCATCAGTCTTGGAGAGCATTGCTAACGGAATGCAGGATTACCTGGGCGACTGGGTCAGCTTGGTTGGTCATTCAAAGGCGGCTTACGGGATGCTCTTGGAATTATACTCCTCCGAAACGATCATGAACAACGAGTCGAGCAGAAAATTATTGTCCTGGTATTCAAGATTCGACGTGATGAGCGGCATGATGTCCGGATACGAGACAGTTCTGGCTCGAGACTGGTTTACTGCGGTAGAATTTCACTATAGCGAGCAGGCCTCAACTTATCCACAAAGCTTAGACTACAAGATCGAAGCAACGGTAGCTAAACACCGACTCTTGGCAGCCGACCTGACTGTACTATTTGCGCGTTTTGCTCGAGGAGCCATTTCGTTGGAAGACTTTACCACAGCCACCAATGGCTTTGCCGAGCAAATTGAGACATGGAAGGAGAATCTAGACCCGGCATTCAAGGAGGATAAGTACCTTGTCAAAACTTTCGAAGGGAGAAAACCAGACCCAGACGATATCGTCAACCCCTACCTGCCCGGAGGCATGTACAAGGACCCTCTGTTTACATTTAATTTCATGCTTATGGATTGGTATGCTTTGAACATAGTGCAGAAGTACAAGACAGCTTCGTTGTTAAAGCAGCCGCCACCCCTGGAAGTTGCCCACTTAGCCCTAGAAATATGCCGGCTGTTCGAAGCCGTTGAATACTGGCCAGGAAGCCCACAAGGATCTCATCTAAAAGCGCAGGGTAGTCTCGGTCTTGCAATAATGTTTCTACCAAAGGACGAGAAGCACATAATGTGGTGTCGTCGGAAGTTGGCCAGGGTGGAGAGCCTTGGGTAGGTCATTTGCACTACACCCCTCCCTCTACGATTCAGCGATAGCAGACTGGATGAACTTGAGCTGACGCTCGTCATAGTCATATCTATCCGGCTACCTTGCGATATCATATGGCAGACGTCTGGGGAATTCCAGAGGTAAAGCATTGGTGGCTGTCAGATGAGACGCAGTGTCCTCCAATTATTCGCAGCATCCATGCCTTCATGAAAGACCGTCTCACTAGCGTTGAAGGACAACCCAGGAGCGAAGATCAACGAAACATCAAGGGCATATTCTCCCAGCTCAGTGTTGGTGAAAGTCCGAAGTCTAGCACACACAGCAGCCGGGAGACCACTACGTCTTCCTCGGTCGACAAATCACCAACTTTCCCTGGCGAGGGTGGAGTATTCCAGAGCTTAGCAATCCCTGCCGGAGATGAGGATCTTGACATGGCCTCGGACAATTCCATGCTTGATCAGACTAGGGAGAGCTTCTACAACATGGCTGACGAGGACGTAGAGGTACGAAAGAAGCTATGCGCACAGGGTGGTCAATCACATGACAATACGATATAGAGCCGGCGTTTATGTGGTAGCTCTACGGAGCACGATTTACGATATTGTGTTTTTTTGGCATCAGGTGTTGGAGGTCAGTGGAAGATGCGCCGAGCGCCATTCACTTCATATGTTTATGTATAGGGTAGAGGAGTGTTGAATCAGGGATAGTCTCCTCCACAGTTGCATAGACCATCATCCAACACATCTCGCATCTATTGTGATTAGTATTTCTAGCCTTGGACCAGTCACCTACGTCATCACGTGCGACCGCGCGAGTATGGTGTTCCCTACAAATGGCAGCCCAGAGCATCCAGCTCCTAGACGAAATATCATGGCAAAGCTTCAGGCTGCCACCGTGTCCAATCAACTACTTCGCAAACGTAAACGGCAAGCTCCGCCAGACACTCCAGATCTTACAGTCGGTGAAGCCAATGGCGAAGCCCCACCGCCCTCAAGCATAAAACTCCCAACCAAAACCCATGAAGGAGGTAAAAAGCCCAGACGAACGCAGAAAGACACCAATGGCACAAGAACCAAACCAGCCTTGCTGCGCCGCGATTCTTCAATCGTCGTCGAGACCACCATACCATGGCCCGACGAGCTCACTAAGCTAGCCCAGACGCATCGTGCCCTCAACCTCGTCTACACATTTTGCTGCACCCGGAAGCACTTGGCCACTACATTTGAGACCATCAAAAAGACTGTAGAAGGTCACATAAAACGGGAACTCCTCATCAACGATGTTGCTAAGGTCAAGGCTCTCGTGCCCCGGGCTATCAACTTTGCCTATGTGGATGAGTCCTGCTTGCAGGTTGCGGTGCTGGGGGAAGAGGATGGGATTAAAGGTGGCAATGCTAAGGAGTTCCGATCTCTAGATCTGTCTAGAGAAGCCGGGCTAGCAGATCATGCAGATGATGGCAGAAGCAATGACTTACTACTATTCGAATTTATTGATGGGGATTTGAAGCGCCAAGTCACCAATGCAAAGACGGGCGAGCCAACGAAGCCTTTCAGGAAATTACGGGAGGAGGATCTGAAGATGCCTGTGTATAGCCAGAAGCAGATGATGAAGTTGATAGAAAAAAGGAACACCAAGTTTACGTCCGCCGTCAACGCCTTCCTCAATCAATGTGCTGCTGATGATGTCGATCCCCTGGAATCTTTGCAAGAAAGAGAAAAGGAACACATACCCGTGCCATTGGACAGCAGAGCCAATACGCCAGCCCCAATTCCGTCGAAGCCTCCACCAACAATACCCGCAGAGCGGGATAGTGTTGCAAAGATCATTGCAGATATCAAGGAGATGGAATGGTATACTGGTCAGATTGTCCCAGACGGCCATCGCGTCTTTGATCCTCAGCAACCCATCTTCGGAGACCTCGACTTTCAATTGTCCCAGGATCTTGTCAACGCGCTCTACAACACTCGCGGTATTACACAACTCTATTCCCATCAGGCTGAAGCCATCAACAACTTATACGAGGGTTCCAACGTCATAGTGGCAACTTCAACAAGCTCTGGAAAATCTTTGATCTACCAAATACCTATGCTACACGAGCTAGAGCAGGACTCGAATGCGCGCGGCATGTATATCTTCCCTACTAAAGCACTCGCTCAGGATCAAAGACGTAGTATGAAGGAATTACTTCGATTCATGCCTGGACTAGAGGACATAGTCGTCGACACTTTTGACGGAGACACGGCAATGGCTGATCGACATCTCATTCGAGATGAAGGCCGGATCATCTTTACTAATCCAGACATGTTGCATATCACTATCCTACCCCAAGAAGCCAAATGGCGAACATATCTACAAAACCTTCGATTCGTAGTAGTCGACGAATTGCATGTCTATAACGGGCTCTTTGGCTCTCACGTCGCTTTCATAATGCGGAGACTACGAAGGATATGTGCGGCGGTGGGAAACCGCCATGTAAAGTTTGTGTCTTGTTCTGCTACTGTTGCAAATCCTGAAGAGCATATGAGGACGATTTTCGGGGTGGAGAACATCAAGCTTACGGAATTTGACGGGTCACCCTCTGGGAGGAAGGAATTTCTATGTTGGAATACGCCTTTCAAAGACCCCAAAGATCCTTCTTCTGGCCGAGGAGATGCAATGGCTGAAACAGCCCGACTCTTCTGCCAGCTAATCCTGCGGGGTATAAGAGTGATTGCATTTTGCCGGGTAAGGAAGCAATGTGAAGTCCTCATAACGGCAGTACGGAACGAAGCTAGCAACCTGGAAAGACCAGATCTCGCTGCACGGATGATGGGGTACCGTGGAGGCTACGCACCCCAAGACAGGCGGAAGATCGAGAAAGAGATGTTTGAGGGAAAGCTAATGGGTATTGTAGCGACTAATGCCTTAGAGCTGGGCGTAGACATAGGATCACTCGACGCTGTAATCACAGTGGGCTTCCCCTACACAATTGCCAATCTCAGACAACAAAGTGGACGAGCTGGTCGAAGGAACAAGGACTCCCTATCCGTCTTAATTGGCGACTGTTTCCCTACCGATCAGTACTACATGGAGAATCCTGATGAAATCTTCACGAAAGCCAATTGTGAGTTGCAGGTTGATCTACAGAATATGCTCGTATTGGAAGGTCACATCCAATGCGCAGCCTTCGAAATGCCCATACGACCAGACGAAGACAAGTTATACTTCGGCAAACAACTCCCTGAGATCGCTGAAGAGCGAATGGTCAAGGACTCGCTGGGCTTCTACCATTGCAACGAGCGCTTCCGGCCACAACCCTCGAAATGCGTTGCCATCCGAGACACAGAAGATGGGCACTTCGCTGTCATTGACATCACCAATGGCCGCAACATCGTCCTCGAAGAAGTAGAGCCCTCACGAGCCTTCTTCACAATATATGAAGGTGGCATCTTCCTGCACCAAGGCTACACCTACCTCGTCAAAGAGTTCTCGCCAGAATTGAAATATGCCAAAGTCACTCTTGTGAAAGTCGACTGGACGACTCAACAACGGGACTACACAGACGTAGACCCAATCGAGACTGAAGCAATCCGCCGAATCCCAGACTCGCTCTCTCGAGCGTTCTATGGTGCGATCAAAATCCGCGCCGTGGTCTTTGGCTTCTTCAAGATTGACAAGAAACGTCGGATTTTGGACGCAGTCCAAGTAGACAATCCGCCTATCGACATTCTCTCCAAAGGAATGTGGCTAGATGTCCCTAAGCAAGCTCTTGAGATTCTCAACAGCCGTCGCCTCAACGTAGCGGGCGCGATCCACGCTGCTGAACATGCGATCCTTAGCTTAATGCCCCAATTCGTCATCAGCATGCCGGGAGACGTCCGGACTGAATGCAAAAACGCACTCAAAGAATTTGCCACGAAAGAAACGTCGCGGAAACGTCCTGCAAGACTTACATTCTATGATGCGAAAGGTGGCGCTGGTGGCTCAGGGATTTCAACGAAGGCATTTGAATTCATTGATCTGCTGCTTGTAAGAGCGTGTGATCGGGTGGCTGCTTGCCATTGCACTGAAGGGTGCCTCGAGTGCTGTTGTAGTGAGGCTTGCAAGGAGCAGAATATGGTCATGAGTAAGGCTGGTAGTGAGGTTATCTTGAAATGTCTTATGGGCCAAGCTGATGCCATTGATGTGGACTCATTACCTTGGGGCCCGGAGGACGAGAAGGTACCTGCCGGGATTGAGACTGTCATCCTGGCCGAGAGTATTAGACCGGCGAGGGGCAGAGTGGTGGAGGAAGTGATGATCAAGAGAGAAGCCGGTGTAGTACAGCGAGTGGTTTTGGATCATGTCGGAGATGGGGAGGGTATCGATGAGGCGGTGATGGAGATTAAGGAGGAACCAGTTGAGTGAGGTTCAGTATGACCGTCACGCGGTTTGTACATATGGGATTATGAGCCATGAATAATATCAAGTTCGTTTATGAATATTGAAACGAACTCGACTATACAGGTGTTATCATCAAGTTTCGCTTTGTCCCTACTTAAGCTTTAAGTTTGAGAACACATATAGGCTCGTTGCTCAAAGTTAGCTGGTTCTCTTATAATTGGCAGCAGGGTCTTATGAGACACCTCTGAAGTCTGCAATAAGCACTGTCGGTATTGGTGTTTGCAGATTCGAATGCGTGCGAAATGCGATGCGTTTCTTCCTGGGCCTTTTCGGAGGCGATGTGATTATCGAAGGAGGAAGAGCAGACGGAGGAGACAGAAGCGTATTGAATTGCACTGCAGGTGTACGAGGGGGAACAGCGAGACGTGGCTCATAGGGATGGTTGCAGTGGTAGGTTGAATTAAGGATATCAATTTCACTAAATGCAGAGACAATACTGAAAACACAAGGGATATCGACTAGACTTGCCCATCCATTTCCCCAATAATCTATAACAAAACGCTCGTAGACGCCTACCTCCCCCATGCTACCAAAGCCCAACATTAATGCCGTTCAATCCCGAAAACCGTATCACTCGCTCTTCCCCCTCCTAGACGAATCTCCAACCACTCTCCCCCTCGGTGGAAACCTCTCCCTAAGCATACGTTCCTGGTCAGCACTCCACGCCCCGACCCCAGATCCCGCATTCTCGCTCGTAATAGTATTCCGCCTCGTATCGTCCTCATCGTCTCCGATCTCAAAAGCATCCTCGCTCAGCTCGATCAGATCACCAACTCCCGAAGTTCCACCAGGAGTTGATGGCTGGATCTTGTTGGAGGCTTTAGTCGCCAATTTCCGTACCCAACCCTCGACAGCTCCTCCAATGTTCTCAATGCCGTTACCGTGGGAGGAGGACGAGTGCACGGACTCGAAGGAGGAGCGAGGAGCCACGTTGGGGAGGTGGGAGGCGAAAAGCTTGTTGAGGCCATCCTGTGCGGGTCCGGGGCTGTGGACATTCTTTCCCATCGTACCAACGCCGCCAGGACCTTGTAGTTGATGCGCAAAATAGGAGCCAGACGAGGATCGAGTCTTGGAAATCTGTCGTGGTGGGCTATTTTGATAGCTTCCTCTGGGTAGGTCGAGCGATGCAGATGGGGTTTCGAGGTCAGAGAAGTTTGCGGATTTCCGCCTGCTACGCGGGAAGTATCCGAGTGTTTTTCGTGACAGCCGAGCGATTTCTACGGCGTCTGGGAAGCCTTCGATCATGACCCATGAGTCATGCTTCCAAGGGGGTTCTTCGGGGTTGGAGAAGGTGACGGAGATTGAGGGCGAGGTGGGTATGCTAGATAGGGGTGTCTCTTTACCACTGGGCGTGTCGTGGAGATCGCCCCAGGGAGCCCGCATTACAGTGGGCGTAGGTATAAACTCTTCAGTGCTGCCAAAATCCTGGAGTGCAGGAGGACTATCCGGTTCTGGTATCTTCCGCCCCCTCACTCCGCAGGCATCAACTGGTAGAACGACCGTCTTTCGCACCTGTATAGTATCATTGGGCCATAGCCGATTCGCTTTTCGGAAAAAGCTCGCTTGACAATTATATCTGATCGTGACTCCCGCAAGCGTGTCCTCAGGTTTCACCTTGTGTATGTAGACCAACGCATCCATATCCTCGTCCTGGCTTGGGGGTACAGAAGCATAGTTCCTCTCATCCGAGTCTCTGCGTTTATGTCTCCCCAAGTTATCTGGTATGACATGCCCGTTTGCGGCCATCAAGACCTTGCGTTTCTCTGCTTGAACCGTTGCTCTTCGATCCTCCTGAGTCCCAGCCCCAAGGTGTTTATCTTCAGCTCCTGAAGGGCCCCACTGAGCAGGCGGGGCGCGATGCGTAGTTTCATTGTATCCTCTTCTTCGCCGGTCAGGACTCGAGACTCGAGAGCTGTCGCTGCCTATAAGTATAGAGGTGAAATTCGAGAGAGATGACCAAGGGCTTCCCCACGAGCTTCCCAGTAAGCCAGTAGCAAAGCCCGAAGACGTAGCCTGAGACCCCAGCATACCAGGTACCCCTAGAAAGCGGCTGCTGTTGCGGGACCTATGGGGTTCTCTGTCCGTCCGTGTTGGCCGCGAGGGGTGTGAGCTAGAAATTGGAGAGGGAGCTCTCGAGGATGAAGATGACACTGCGGGGCCGTCGAGCCAATTGGGAGCTTTCGAGGGGATCGAGGGCGCTTCATCGTCGTCTTCTTGTGTCTGACGCCGATTCCGGGGACGTAGAGTGGTAGAGCTGCTGACCGAAGCCGTCGAGGACTTCGGCCGCTCAATGTTCATGGCCAGGTAAGCCAATGGAGGCTTCGACAAAGGTCTGACATCTGGTATATGTAGTCTGGTGTAGCCTGCTCATTGATGACGGTTGATACGTTCACACATCGCAAGGGCTGATCGTGAATGCATAAGTATCCATAACGTAGTATGCAAGTAGCGCTTGGGCAGCCTCATTGAACCAACAGCGGCGAGCTTGTTTCGCCGCAAGGCGGCTCCAAATCCAAAACACGCGGTTAATTTTTACATACCGCCGCTTCTTGAAGAATTTACGAATGACTTTATGAGACCTTTTTAGAGCTAAGCTAAACATCAAGTAAAAGGATCCTATGTAAGCTAAAGCAGATGTGGAGGCTAAAGCGCTGATGCTACATCGATGATTACAAGGCTACATGCTCTTTCTAGGGCGACCCCTTCTCGAAGCAACCGGCTCGGCCGTCTTCTTCTTCTTTGGAGGCCTTTTCGCTACATTCACCTCGTTCCTGTCACTGCTGACCTCATCGTCGTCGCTGCCGTGCTCAAAGTAGTGGCTTTTGACTGCATTCTCGCTCTTCCTAGCTGCTTTGCGCTTTGGTGCTGCTCTGCTTGACTTCTTTTTATCGCTAGCTTCATCGACCTCTGATTCTTCCGGCGAAGTTGATGCCTTGCATTTCTTGCCATTTTTAAGCGCTTTCTTAGTTGTAAGAATTTTCGTTGTAGTAGATCTGGTCTTCTTTGTTCCTTCGGCATTCATCGTGGGCTTGGATTTGCTCTTTCGCTTCATGAGCAGCTTATGGATATCTTCGCCGATCGGTTGCTGGCTTTCGTCCTCGTCGTGCCTGTCGTGCCCGTCGACTTCCAACGCAGTCACCGACGGCTTGATACTGGGTCTGTGATCGAGTTCAGCTGGTCTTTTGTCATCTTCAATGATGAGCTCGTCCTTCCGCTGAGGAAGCTCCTCTTCATCATGACCCTCTGGCAGGAAGCCTCCACCCCCAAAGTCGTCTTGCACAAAGAAGCCGCCTCCCAGATCTTCGCCAATGTGATTGGACGCCTCTCCGCCTTGATCGACATTCTGGGGAGCATCGACTCGCGTGGCCTTCGTAGCTTTGCTTCGGTTCGTAAAAGGGTTCATCTCCTCCTTCATGTGAGCATCAGCATCCTCGCCATATTCCTCTCGTACGCGCTGAACTATTCGCAAGCCCATCAGCCATTTCCTCCAGGTGGACAATGCTGTCTTCTCCCTCTTGCCCTCTTCTTTGATCCTACGTTCCGCCTCCTCTTTCTCCCATTCGTCAATGACTGCTCGTTCATTTTCCTCGGCGACCACTACACCCGTAATTACCGGTATCGCCCTTTTGTTGCCAAATTCGAATCCAGTAACAGCTTCAGCATAGTCACAGCCAAGTCGCTTGCATATCCTGACGGTATTTCTCCGCGGTATGTGCACTGCGCCTTTCGGAACCATGGTTGGTACGTAACAGTCTATGTTCCCGAACTTATTCCTGGGGATTATCCCATTCTCAATTGGTGGCGCTGAGATCCAGACTGTTTGATTCCACGCATAGAGGCCCTGCTTCGGCTTTTCTCCGGTGTCTCTCTCCGCTTCTTCAACCTCGCGCTTGCGGGTCAAAGTTACTGCTCGAACAGGAACCATCTTCATTGGGAGCTCATTGTCCTTGATTACACGGCCTTCCTTATGCCAGCTTTCACCTGTCCGACACACTTCGACATCTTCACGGCTATAGACAGGTTCCTCTTTCGCGTTGTCTCCTTTCCCTGTAGCAAAAGTCTTTATTGGCTTCGAACCCGGGCGTAACGCTTCCTCCCTCCGCAAATGCCTTTCGAGCACGAATTTCGCAGAAGTTTTGTAGCCTTGTAATGTCTCTTCATTTGCTTTAATTTCCTTCTTCTCAGGCTGTGCAGCTTTGAGATCTTTGGCATCCTCTAAGTCGTCTACCACAGTTCTCATCTTGTGCGTTCTGCCGTAGCCGCTCATCACAGTCTTGAACCAGTCGTAGTCCTCATAGTGCTTGATCTTCCCCCTCTTGTTGTAGATTGGGACCTTCTCGACGGGTATCCTCGTCCCTTTCGTCCTTCCAGGCCACATGTGTCGCTTCAAATATCGCGTCGTGACCTCCTTAGCGGTTCCATCATCCGAATATGCTACAACGTATGCAATGACCTGTTTTGCTTTGTCGGCTTTGGCACCTCTGGGTTCGAAGAGAGGAAGCTGCTCGGAGTTGGAAGCTACCGCTGGAGTCAGGATAAGTGGATCCACGGGGTAGACCTCGTTGCTGATTGGCGATACGACTTCCGTCCAATACGCAGGACACGGCATATCTCGATCATAATTCATGCTAGGTCGCCTTCGGGGAGTCGAAGGGGTAACATCAATTACAGATGCATTGTCATCGTCGCTCTCATTCTCCGAGATGTTGCGATTTTCTGAATCTTCTGAAAGGTCAATCGGAGCTTCTTTCGCGCCCTTAGAAGGCCGCTTTTTGCTTCTCCCCACAGCTTTTGGCGAGGGTTTTGATGTCGTCCTCGTAACATGCTCATCAGAATTGGATGCCTCGATGTCCTCCACTGGTGAAGTCCCAGACGTCTTCTTCCTTCTTGCAGACGCTTCTTCTGCTTTGGACCAACCAAATCCGATGGGCTGTAAGCTTGCAACCAGCCTTGCGTCGATTCCCAAACCCCTGATCAATGCTACAAAAAGCTGAGCACCGACATCTCTACTACCTTCGCAGGTTTTGGCCAAATTTCTGAACTCCTGAATGGTACTAATCCGCTCACCGTGTTCCTCCGGATCATGCTTCTCGTTTTTGTATGAAGCGAGCTCCTCCTCCAACTTCGCAAGTGAATTGTAGCCTTGTTTGCGTAGCCCAGGCGCTGTGATGGTGAATCTTTTTCTCCAATAGGCAGCCAGAACGTTTAGTAGCCGTAGAATTGGATCACCGCGGCTCGTGTTTGGAGCGCCCCTGTCTTGCCTTTCGGCAGGCTTGCCCCAATCTCTTTGGTTCCTCTCGTTTTGCGCAGCTTTTTTCCCACTCTTTCTCTTAGTCACAGAAGCCTTGACTGTCTCCGGGGAAGGACTGAATCCTGAAGCAACCTTCCATTTCTCGACCTCTTTCTTGACACTCGCCGGTAACTGGCCGACCAAGATTTTCTGGACCTCTTTATCGCACGCCCATCCATTGCGGATTAAGTTATGGAATATCAAGAACTGGACATGTGCGCAATGTGTAGCCACCCTGATCTGCCTTTCAACCTTGCTAGGACCCTTCTTCTTGTCATGAGGGTCGGTGAAGGATCCGATAGGAACATCCCTGCCCAGCGTAATTTCTAGGTCGCCAGAGGGGTCAGCGGCTGATGTCGAGATTTCCGTTTCGTCTGGTTGTATGGCATCTTCCCAGTCGATATCGTCGTCTTCTGCTTCATGGTGGTTCACTTTTCGCCTTTTGGGGCTTGGGGCCGTGTCGACATCTTCGAATTCGTCACTACTAATATCGCTCAGCGCACTTTCGTCGTTCCCGAGGGCATCTAATTGGTTTAGGAACGCCTTATTATCCTGCAGGCTAGCAGTCGCGCTGGGCTTGTCTGCAGTGTCGAAGAGACTGGGCTTCTTGGCAGGGGATCGCTTTGACGGCGTTGGAGAGTCTGATGGCGGCGTGGATAGACGGCGTTTGTGCGGAATGAATGGGGGCATATTAGGTACAAGATTACTCTGTGCCGGCTTGGATGGGGCGGTCTTTGCATCCGCTGAAGCTGCTGAGCCGTTCCCCGGAGGAAAAGAGAACGATGGTGACGTTCGTGTCGGAAATCGCGACGCCTTAAAATTCCGCCAATCTGGTCCTGCATTAGCGCGATCTGCCAAAGATTTGGCAGAAACCTAAAGATTTAGAGTTATAAAGTAGAGAAGTCCTTGGTGTGGCTGGCACGGCTGGGTAAGATACTCCACTTCACGAGCTACATGACGATGTGTGAGTGCCAGGTTCCCAGTATAGGGACTAGGGGTTTCCTACGTCTACGAAGGCTGAGCTGAGTCGAGACGCTACCATTGACAACAGCTACTCCCGCGATTTCTATTCGCATCATGCATCATTTTGATCAGTTTGAAGGATATCAGGCAGTCTTTTGAGTAAGTCATGTTTAGATGCCGTAACATACACTTTTCTCCTCTCGGATTAAGTAATGCAGCCAAAATCACTCAATCTGGTTCAGGATGTCAGGCTATGAATGAATTGCTTCTATATAAGAGTTCAAAACCTCGCGCGTTATTCATTATATGAACGTTCACGATTACTTCATTCCGTAAATGATCTCTTTGCAAAAAAGCATCCAGGGAGAGTGGGGGACAATCCAGCCTCGTGTCATCGATCAGAACATTTGACTTTGATATCCCCAAACATGGCCAAGAACGCCCTGATCAGTGGATGCAGCGTAGGAGGCATGGGTGATGCCACTGCTCAAGAGATCCACAATCGTGGCCTGCAAGTCTTTGCAACTGCAAGAGATCTAGCAAAGGTGGGACACCTTCGAGTATTGGGTCTTGGGGTCTTGCAACACGATCTGTTGTCGGCAGATTCAATATAAATGGCGGCAGCAGAAGGACGGAGGGCTACGGGGGGGAAGCTAGACTTCTTAAGTCGACAATGCCGGAGCTGGTGAGTCTTCCCTCTGCGATTGAGAGCCACTTGACCCCAGTCAATGGTACTGGTCCTTACTTGGGCTCTACAATGCCGCTCCTAGATGCGAATATGAACGCAGTCCGTGAACTCTACGAGCTAAACGTCTTCTCTGTACTGGCTGTCACCCAGGCTTTTGCGCCAAGCCTCATCGCTGCCAAGGGTAAAGTGATCAACATTGGGTTTATTGTCCATAGAATGGCTATGGCGTGTACTGGTCCGTCTGATACCAAGGCTTGTAGTGGTCTTCTCATTGATCACATAGGCGTCTAGAACTCAAGCAAGGCTGCAATGGGTCTACTGAACGAGACTTTACGCCTTGAGCTCGCACCCTTCAATGAACGAGTAATCACGGCATTTTACTGCGAAGCGTTCACGCCAACGAACATTGACCTGACCTATCCTCGCTGGATAATCATGGGGAGGATTGCTACCGAAATCTTTGCATTGCAAGGACCAATCGAGCTTCCAAAAGTCACTCTTTGTATATTCCTACTCAACGACTCAGACCTATAGACTAATATTCGCTAGACTCTCTATATCTCCCTGTCGAGAAGGGCATCCAAAAACAGCGAATGGTGAAGACACAGACGACGCCTCAATGGACCGTCACGTGTTCGCTACAGGGGTCGTTTAGAATGCCCTGACAAGCCCAAGTATTGGTACTGGCGTGGGGCCAATAGTCTCCTCGTATGGTTCGTGACAGTGTTTTTCTCGTATACCTTCCCGGTAAGTGCTTCCCAGCAATTGCAGCTTGTTCCTTAGAAACCATGTCGCTGGGGTAACTCAAAGTATACATCTCCACTTGCGAGTTCAAGTCCGCTATTGACAGAATCGTTACTGCTCCTACCTGCGAGTCCCACCATCATTCAACACACCTAACCTTTCACCTTCTTCGCGATAAGAATCCGATATTCGCGATAAGAGTGTGATATCAACACACCTTCTTAGCGGCCTTAGACTGGCTCCGCGATCATCTCTAAGGATGAACGTCTAGAGTCAACCTCATCTCGTCCCGAACCCTGGAGACTAACACCTCTCCTGGATTGCCACCACCCCCCACTCCCATTCGTTGCATCTTGTTCCTTGATACCGGCCACAGAAGAGGCCGCTTTTCCCCTTACGCTGGACAACGACGACTTGAGTTACGAAGCAGTGTTATGTATTGTATTCAGTTGCCCAGTGTATTGGGAACAATGTTCACATCATTTCTTTCTCGCAAGGAGTAGTCCACTTCCCCACTCAACCTCGACTTCTTTCTCTTTCCAGGCTCCTTCGTTCCGCCAATCCGGCTCTTCAGACCGCATAGCGTCAAACATATCATCTACTATATCTCCTTCGCCGCCTTCTTCCTGCTTGGTTTTTTGATACTTGTCTTGCCAGGCACTGAAAGAACTCCATGTCCTTACTAAAGGAATTAGGAGTCAGCAATTATCGAAGCTCACGGTATAATCATAAAACAGTCGTCAAGAGGTCTCTGCTCTGAAGAGGTGTCCCACAGATGAGAAATCGGTCAATTGGGAAAAATATATACCATAGTCCATACACTGTCCAAGCGTCATCGTCTTACTCATAAACATAGTGCCCTCTCCAGTCTTTGGCCCTTCCGTTCGGGGCTCATACTCGATCCTTTGTACATCCGCCCAATCACTAGCTGGTGGTATTATATCTCTCAACTTATTCTCTACTTTCGACCTCCCCGGCTGCGACCAATAAGGCCCAAGCGTACTCTCACCATAAGCATACTCGTCGAGTATCTTGGTTGCCCTGGGATAATCTACAAAAACATGGTCCTTGTAGCCCCAGAACGCGAGAGTGCCTCCCTTTCTCATTACTCTTTTCATCTCGGGCCATAACAGGGTTGTATCGAACCAATGCGCCGCTTGGCCGGCAACAACGAGGTCTACGCTTTCGTAATCGAGAAATGGCAAACTCTCTGCAGACGACATTCGATAGCTAATGTTTGGGTATTCCTCCTTCGACGTCGAGTTCTGGGCTTGCTCAATCATGCCATCGGATGGATCTGTACCAAATACCTCATCGAAAGATGCGGATAGACGTCTAGTAATGACTCCATGTCCACAGCCAAGGTCGATACATCTGCGCTTAGTGCCATAATGGTACCCTAGAACGCTATTGTAAAGAGATGGGGGATACGAAGGACGAAAGACAGCATATGAAGCTGCGGAGAACGTGGATTTCCTGCGTCAACATCAGCAACTGTTCTCTTTGTCTTCAGACTGAGGACAAACGCAAATTGCGCCATTGATGAGGTTGGCAGCAGTAATTGAGTTAAGAGTCCACTCTCAGCGCGTGAAGTACTTGGTGTTACCTTTTTGTTTGAAAACATTGTGAATCCAAACGCAGACATTCACTCTGACCTCGTTTTAGACAGCGGGATTAGCCCCGCCCAATTTGCAGGCGGGTCCTTATCGATAAGCCCAGAGCCATGTCTCTGGAAAAGACTCCATATCTTTACCAACGATGGAGGTAGCGGCAAAGACATTCTTTTCCTCCAAGTATTTCGCCGTCGCAGGTCAAATTTCCCCCACAGCTTGGGACTTCTTGGTATACTGACCCGACTTGTCTGACAGGCGCAAGTCAATCCCCTCACAAATTCGGCTACAAAGGTAGATTCCCCTTTAAAGCCATCACTGCTTCGCTCTGCTGACAGTAGTAAACCCCAGTCCTTTACTGGTACCACGCGCACTCCCTCCCCGCCACGCCCATAACGCCCTCCTGCCCCTCCATAACCATCCAAACAACCACCTACCCCACCATCCCCTCGCCGTCCGCACTCCCCCACCCCACCGAGACCTCGCTCAGCATAGTCACGCAGCCAGCAATAACAAAGCAGGTCCTCCGTGAAGCCAAGGAGGCTGGAGTTCCTGCAGTATGGTTGCAGCCAGGTAGCTTTGATGAGGAGGGGTTGGAGTATGCGAAGCGGGAATTTAAGGCTAGTGTTGGTGGGGAAGGAGGGAGAGGTGGAGAGGGTTGGTGTGTGCTTGTTGATGGGGAGGGGTGTTTGAAAGCCGCAAAGGTTGCTGAGAAGGAGACGGGAAGATTTGTGAAAACGCGCTTGGAAGAACAAGAGGAACGGTAGGTGGTAGGAAACGAGTCGGAAGACTTGGTAAATTCAGAACAGTGCTATAGGGAATGAGATTCATCGCATTGACTGCACAACGCGATCCCGCCCATCCCTATCAAAGATTCACGCTAATATTGAAACATTCATCCATAGATGAATATCTCGTCATCGCCTCCGCCGCCGTCGTAATTCTGAGTTGACGGTTTCTGCCTCGTAGTCATCTGAACTCATCTCTGGTTCCCTCGCGACTACCACCCAATCTTCCTTTTGCTCGCCAACCAGCTCAATTGGTTTGGAGAGGTCCGCTGCTTCGTTGACTCCTGGCTCAATATCCTCAATCCCTTTGTTTCCCATCAAGAACTGTCCAAAATATTCCACTGCAGCAAATGCCTCCTTCCCTGTTGGTACAATGTTCTTGCTCGGTAGCAAGAAGCCATAGCTTCCTGTATCACGTAGCTTGATCTGGTACGCGTACGAGACCTTCAGTTCGTGATAGAACCAATCCAAAGCACTGCCACCGCCAGTCTCCATCCTAGGCCAAAGCTTTTTCTCGTCCTTTGGCTTGTCTTGTCTGGGTGGGCAGTCTTTGCCATCGGGAGAGATCGTCACACTGCCCTCACATGCGGAAGTAACGCCGTAGAATTCGCCACTGGTGACGCGAATGGCTTTCGCGAGACCAATTGCAAGTTCCTCCAAATTCTCTAACGACGGGGGAGCCGAGGTGCAAGTGTACGAGTATGGGTAGAGTACCTGCTGAGAGTAACTGTGGAAGTCAAGGAACCCAACAAACTGCGCGTTGTTGTTCTCGGTCTCGTTGCGAACCCAATTGGCGAAACGCCGAGCCTCAGCGCCTTCGAATGGACTTTCACCTGCGAAACTCTCCGAGCAAGGATTGTTCTTAGTCGATTCACTGTCCCATTCAAAGCCATACGAACGGTCGAGATCTACGCCTTTACAGAAGCGGAGGGCTGTTTGTTGGCGATTCTTGCGCCATAGACGGTCATTCTCCCAGGTATAGGCATAGCCATCCGGGTTGAGAGTTGGAATGAAGATCCAGTCAAATGCTTCGATGAGCTGCGTCATTGACTTAGACCTGCCATAAGCAGTGATGAATGAGTAAGCAGCGTAATTGACACTGCTTGTGCTGATCCATTCTCTCGCATGCGAACCGCCGGCGACAATGATTGTCTTGCGAGGACCGGATGGCTTTTCTGCATTGGTGGGATGCACGCCGACTCGGAGAGCTGGAATTTCGCGGCCTTCGTATGATATGCCAATACTGATCATGCGGACGTGCGTGGGGAAGAGGGACTGTAGCAAGCGCATCCAGGGGTTGATCACAGACAAAGGCTGATATTCGCGGAAAAAGATGTTCGTCTCATCGGTCGAGGGATGGAGGTCAGGACTGAATGGGCGCGATGCTTCTCGTGGTGGTGGTGAAGGATCCTCGAAGGTGAGAGAGGGGTAGGATTCGAAGATTGCCTGGGCGAGATCATGCATCAAAGGAGTGTGGGCGTGCTGGAGCGAGGATGGCAATAGACCCAGTAATGATGGGATCTTAAGAGCCATAAGTCAGCGACGAATTGACCGGGTCCTCTACTGGGAGCGACACTTACGACGTCCTTGCTCAGCCGTATATCCACCCATCCTGTCGTAAACTCCCACACGTCGAGGAAGAGCACATTGATAGCCTCGGCAAGCGCTTCTGCCTCCTCAATTGATCTGATCTCGAAACGCAGAACTAGGTCCCCACCATATCTTGCCACGAGCGTGGACGGAGGGCCGGGCGTAGCAGAGGCTCTGCAGTCAGCCCTGCCCAGGCCATTGTCTGATGGAACGCGCCAGATCGTCTCGATAACGTGGTCTCTGACACGCGAAATCCATGACCTGCCATTGACGTTAGGAGAAGAGTGTTCGTAGGTTCCGAAAAGAAGTTGCGGAGTTTGACGGAGGGGGTCTTGTGAGGAGGCATTGATATGAGAGGAGAGGGCTATGAAAGTCCATAGCAGGAGCGAAGGATTGAGAGCAAAGAAGTTTGATGAAAAGCGCATCGTGTCGTCTTTGAAACCAATGAGCTCCCAAGTCCCAACGAGGGAGGAATCTACAATCAGACAAACAAAGATATCCATAGAACTTCTGCCTGGTATGAATTCTCTGGAGAGGGGTCTAAACCGGCTCATACCCGCCAAGACAGGGTCTTTGGCCTATCTCCAAGATCGACCTACAAGTACACCTTCTGGAAAGTTGTATATCATCCTGCCTAACCACGCATTCATCCAACTTTAATCTCTCAACACTGTTCCCAGTGAGGACTGTCGCTCGTTCTAATTGCCTGTTTCAGCCGTCCGTCGACTCCTATTGCTCGCAACGAATCCCTCTTGGAAGTCAGAATGCGGGTATGATACCGGTAAACCCATGTTGAGAATCGTCTCAATGGTAAACCTCCAATACTTGCAACATGCCTTGGAGCCGCCTCCGAACGAACAGGAGCGGAGATTTGGAAAGTCTTCGTCGCCACAGCACCATTGATCCTTCTTCCTTCGACGAGCAGGATGACCAACATGGCCCTGTTGACGCCAGCCATTTGTCTCCCGAATGCCTCGAGTCCGTCAAAGCCCCCTCGCCGCTCAGAAATTCCTTTGAGCCGCTGGCAGGGGAAGACACCACTCCCTTCGCTTCAACACCGCAAACCCATGCCTTGCAAGATCGACCACCGAAGCGTCACAGGTTCAGCATGCTTCAGTATCGCCATAAGTCAGATCCCCAGATTTCAAAGACAGCTCGGGATCAAGCTACCGCAGCTACACCTCCGATGCCAGCTGGTAAGACGTCGGATTGAAGGCGGTTGTCAATTGAGATGGCCTTGTACTAATCCACGTGTTTGACAGCACCGTCCATCATCACCACAGCGCCAACCGAATCCTTTGATACAGCTCAGAAAAAGAACTCTACATTTTCACTACCTCGCCGTCACAGAGGCCCAGAAACACCCAGGTCCCTGTTGTCCAAAAGGTCGAACAACTCTCTATTAGAGATGCGTTCTCGTCAGAATACTGGGGGCCCCACTTCTGCCAATCCAAGTGCTAGAGAGTCCCGCATCACCTTCGATGAACCGGAAAGGTCCAGAGTGCTGGCGGCTCCTCCCCCCTACGGTGATGACTCCAATTCCGCTTTAGCTCTACCAGTATCGAGGCTATCAGAATCGGAGAGGTCGGAAGGAAGCCTTGGGGACCATAGACTGTACGCAACGACCACCACTACCCACACTGTATCAACGACAACCACGTTCTTCAGGCTTCCAAGACGCAAGAAGAATAAGGGTCCCTTGTTCCCCCTGCCTGTTAAGATTCCAGCTCCGGATTCATCTCAGTACACCAGCTTTCCGCCGCGAGGGTCCACCGGTGCCCGTTCCTCAGGCTCTCCTAGCCGTCAATCCCCTTCCCGAACTCCACCACTTACTGCTATTCGCAACCCACTCTCTTTTGGGTCTGCCGATAGTGCACTCCCTTCCCCCCTACCGTCGCCATCTCATGCATTTGATGAATCGTCTCGTAGAAATTCCAGTACACTTGCACCCTCTGGCAGCTCCTCACCTGTCTTGGCGGAGCCAGTACGGCTCGGTCAGAGAGGACGTGCCTCGACCAAAGGGTCTTTGAGGCAGTCAGCCGACGAAGATCCTCTTCCCACACCTCCTTTGCCTCATTCTGGTCGAACTTCCTCGTCAACAGGAAGAGCAAGTCTTGGAGGATTGTTCAATCTATCACGGTTAAGACAGAATTCTGAGCCTCAGCAATTCCGTCATAGTCTGAAACATCCACCTATGCCGGGCACTCCTATGTCAGCTGGATCGAAATCACATTCTTTTAGTCTAAGCAGGGAGCCTCTGGTAGTTCCGGAGCGACAGGAAGGCGATACTCCCGCGAAGTATTTGATCCGTCTTGAAGAAGCTGTGCGCCGAGGTGTCGTTGCAACAATCTTGTCGCAATCGAACGATGATTTCTTCAAAAACGTGCTGCGAAGCTATATGCGCGGCTTCAAATTCTTTGGCGATCCTCTAGACATGTCCACTCGGAAGCTGTTGATGGAAGTCGAGCTCCCAAAGGAGACCCAGCAGATTGACCGCGTCCTGCAAGCGTTCGCCAACAGATATCATGAATGCAATCCCGGTGTCTATGCTTCGCCAGGTATGTCTCAAGCTCATATCCAAAGTCTTTATATTGACTCGATTGTATTCTAGATGAAGCCTATTTCATTGCTTTCTCGATCTTGATACTCCACACCGATGTTTTCAATAAGAACAACAAGCATAAAATGCAAAAGCATGATTACACTAAGAATGCGAGAGGACAGGGCGTTGCTGATGAGATCCTGGAATGCTTCTACGACAACATCTCCTACACTCCGTTCATTCATGTTGAGGATGATGTCGATATCAATGGAGAGAGGATCGTGGCACGCAAGTCGAGAAAGAAGCTCTTCTCCAAGCCAAGTACCGACCCACTGGGGAAGCCGTCTCGAGAGCCTGTTGATCCCTACACCCTAATACTGGACAACAGACTAGATTCTTTACGACCTTCACTGAAAGATACGATGAACCTTGAAGACCACTATAATTATCTTGGGACCGCACCGACCCTTAATCTCGCCAATCTTCACAAGACCTTCTTCAAGTCTGGAATACTTCAAATTGTTTCCTCAAGGTCTCGACCCGAGGCGTTCATGTCGCCAGCGACCATGGCAAATCCTGCGGAAGCCCATCCTGGGGTGGTGGACATTAAAGTTACCAAAGTCGGAATTCTGTGGCGGAAAGACATGAAGAAGAAGAAAGCTCGATCTCCATGGCAAGAATGGGGTGCCATCTTGACTGGGGCTCAGCTCTATTTCTTCCGCGACGCGACATGGGTGAAAAGCTTGATACACCAGCACAATTCACACCACAAGCATGGCTATGCAGGGTCACCTGTAATCTTCAAGCCGCCACTACAACAGTTCAAACCAGACGTTCTGATGTCTACCGAGGACGCTGTAGCGTTGGTAGACGAAACATACAAAAAGCACAAGCATTCGCTTGTCTTTGTGCGGCACGGTGGTTTCGAAGAAGTCTTCTTGGCTGATAATGAGGCTGACATGAATGACTGGCTTGCAAAACTGAACTACGCTGCCGCATTCCGGACGGCTGGTGTACGTATGAGAGGTATGATCGGAGGCCCCAACGACGGGGAAAGACCACGCGCTGCGAGACGGATGGAGTCGAATTATTCTGTACAACTGGAACAGAACCCAATATCCGAGCTGAGCGTTCAGAGTGGGAGCGCCGAGATTAACCTAGCTCAGCAGATCCAGGCGGCGAGACGACAGATAATGGCTCAGAAGATTGCAGAAGCAGACGCCAAGCTGAATGAAGCTGGGAAGCAGCTTGAGATACAATTGCGAAATGCAAGACATCTACAGATATTAGCTCCCATCCAGAACAAAACGCGGGAGCAAATCATACTCGCTGCCGGCGGTATGGCTGCAAAGATCAAGTGGATGCGAGTGGAGAATTGGCGCACTCGCTGTCACAGGGAAATATTAGCAATGGATCTTGAAGAAGACATCAAGTCAGGAGGCGACCTCCACTTGAAGACCGATCAGATACCCAGTGCTGTACTAGCAGCTGTGACACCGGAACGCCATACTGTTGGAAAGATCGAGTCCAGCGAAAGCTCGCCGGCCACTCCTCACGCAAGTCCGCGAAGTGACGCCAGAGGTCGCCCTACGACCCAGCCATCCCCGGCTAAGAGCTTCAATATAGACGACGTTTTCGCCTCAATTCATGGATCATCACTGGGCAATCATAGACCCAAGGGCTCATGGGAACTGCCACCACTTTCATTCCAGCCAACAAAGTCATCTATGAGGTCTGGATCTAGCCTTGGACCAACCCAGGAGGCACGGCATCCGCTCGTCCCTCAGCCATCTTCGCGAAGTGTTAGCGACAGCGTTCAGCTATCGGATCGCAGTGACGTAGCTGCTAGGCTTGCTACGCCATCTCCCAAGATAGACAGTAACGAGCAGGCAGTCCTGCGAAACGCTGGTATTGTTGAGCCAGAAAGCCCTACAGCTACCAAGACAAAGCGTTCAGAGACGCCAAATGGAAGTGAGATTGCTCACGAAAAGGGCAAGACTATGGACTCTGAGGTCAACGAGGCGAGGTCAAAAGTTCGGCGTAGTCTGCATCGGACACTCAGAGATTCTCATCCTCCAAGCCACCATCGCAGCAAGAAAGGCAAAGATTCTGCCAGCAGTGCAGGGGTCACGGAAGACAACTCGTCTGTGGCTGACAGCGAAGGCTTAGCTCGTGGGACCGGAAGCTTCACTGTTCACGGCAAGAAGGCTTCCGTGATCACGTTTGGTTCAGAATGGCAGAGCATGACGCCAGAGGAGCGCCTTAAGCTGCGCAAGCAGTCTCATACCGACGACTCAAAGCTTTCCGTGCCCTCGGCGATTGACGACGAGGGTTCTTCCATCAGATCCGCATTCAATCCTACTGCTCGACCTCGACCAGTGTCATCGATCAGTGCAAGTACTACGACCACAAGGAGTCCACCCGTTGAGGAAGTCGCAGAAGCCTAACACTGCGTGGGAAGATATTCATTGTGTTTAACGTCACTACCTGCTATCTCATATCGCTCTAAAAGTTTCCTTCCGATCTTGTTCTCTACATAGAAAAAGGAATGGCCTCACTGGCTAGGTGCTTCTTGGTGGCATTGACTCGCTAGATTCGCTGGACGGATTTGGCTTCGTTGGACGGCGCCCCTATCGTCGACTTGGATGGAAATTCCGAGGGGTGCGTTTAATGTGCATAGATGGAGCGCTCCTTGTTACGATGTGATGAATAGCATACGTTACGATAGAATCTCAATATCACATCATTGATGGCTTTTCGTTGTATCTTGTTCTACCAGCACTGTCCCCCTATTTCACATTCCGAATCCAATAGCCTTCTGCTTGCGGTTCAGATCACCATTTGAAGATTTTCTCAATTACAATATCTTCGCTAGCTTATTTGCCATCATATCGTCTAAAGCACAGACTCGCGTTCGTTCCTCCAAAGCCGAAGCTGTTCGACAAGACCACATCTACTTTCTGTCTCTGAACCTCCAGAGCAATATAATTGCAGTCAAATTCGGGGCCCTCCGGATCTGTCAGATTCAACGTTGGCGGTAAAACTCCGTCTCTGATCGCCAGAATCGAGAACAATGCCTCGATTGCCCCTGCTGCGCCTAGCAGGTGTCCTGTAGCGCCTTTCGTACTACTGACATTGATTTCCTCTGCAGTCCTCTTACCGCCTTCTCCCAACATTAAGCTTTTGATAGCCTGGTTCTCCGCGAGATCACCCAAAGGGGTCGCTGTAGCATGGGCATTGATATAGTCCACGCTGGACGGCGGAACAGCGGCATCCCTGAGGGCCATACGCATGGATCTCAAAGCCCCATTCCCATCAGGAGGCGGAGTGGTCATGTGGTGCGCATCCGAAGACATGCCATAGCCCGCAACTTCAGCGTATATCTCCGCATTTCTCGCAAGCGCATGCTTTAAGGACTCAAGAACCAGAACAGCAGCCCCCTCACCGATAACGAAACCATCTCGCGCAGCATCAAAAGGTCGAGAGGCCTGCTCCGGGCGGTCGTTGAAGGAAGTCGTTAGCGAGCGAGACCGTTCGAAGCCCACGAAAGCGAGAGGGTGGATACAAGATTCCGCGCCGCCAGCGACCATTACGTCTGCTTTGCCGGTGGCTATGAAGAGAGATGCGTCGCCTATGGAGTGCGCGCCAGTTGTGCAGGCGGTGGATACGGCATGGGATGGGCCTTTGAAACCATATTTCATGGAGATGTGGCCGGCGGCGAGGTTGATGAGGAGTTTAGGGACGAAGAGGGGGGAGACTTTTTTGGAACCCTGGAGGTGTTTGAGCTGGTTGTTGATGGGAGGAAGATGAGGAAACTCACACCTTTGGAGAGGGCGAGGGATGTGGAGTATTGTTCTTCTAGACTGCCGATTCCTGAGCCTAGGCATACACCCTATTCATCGTGTGAGCTGGATGGTATAGCTTGCTTCTCAAATCACAGCCATGCTGACCGTCAATTCTGACTGCTCATCCGTCTTGGGTTGCCATGCAGCATCTTGCAAGGCCTCTTCAGTAGCAGCCATAGAATATTGCATATGTGTCGACATTCGTCGCTGTTCCTGGCATTTTTTTTAACCCATGATTACAGCTGGCAGTGCTCCAGAGCATACATCACCGCTCAGCCATTCGTTGGCATCCCACCCGCCCTCTTCCGCTCTTCCATGAGGTACAAGGCCTGCGACCTGACATTGCTGCTGGTCGAAGCCTTTGTTTGGACGAGCGTTTTTGAGAGAGACGATCCCGGATCTGCCATCTACTAGGCGCTTCCACACGCGTTGAACACCTGAATGAGTATGTTAGCTTGGTGTTTTTCTTAACTGGCCTCAGAACAGTAGGTAATGTGAAGAAAGGTAGCATTTGCTAAAGCGGGAGAGCTGCCAGAAAGCCCGTACTATCCTCACGACCAGAAGGTCTACGCCTCCCAAGATACTATTGCACACATACCTTGCCCTAGTGGTGTCACTGCTCCCAAGCCAGTGACCACAACTCGTTGCATCGCATCTTTTTCGCAAACAACAATAGCGAAATTCGTCCAAACCTCGCAACTTTGCACGGCGACCCGAAAGGGTTTAGGCTGCAAATAGACAAACTCAGGTCAACTTTCGAACACCGTATCAGCATATATGGTAGTCTCTTTTTCCCCAGCTCGCAGAGGACTCAACAAGCTACCATGACCCGAGGTCACAATGAAGTCCGGCTACTAGCCTGGCGGTCAAGTGCGACGCCCTCTCTGAACCTTTGATGTATCTTTCTGACAAACTACAGGACCAGCCCACCCCCTCTGCAAGACCTGCCTCTCCGCCCTCCAATCCCGTCTCTCCTCCACCGCAGCCTCCACAATCGAAACAGTGTCTGTCGAGCCCAGCCCCTCAGGGCAGGCTCCGCCTGCATTGACCGCATCCCAATCGCACTCCACAATCTACAAAATCCGCACCTCCGTCCTGCTCTCCCGTCCTCCCATCCTAACCCGCACTCTTACCCCTTTCGAAAAATCCTACTTCCTCTACCAGCGTCGCCTAAACGAACGCCTCGCTCTTCCCTTCACCCGCTACTTCTACTACCAAAAAGGGACGCCCAGCGACGTGGAATGGAAGCGCAAAATAAAAGAGCGAAAAACGCCTGCCCGGGATATTGGTGTGTATAGTGCGTATAGTGATGAGGGGTGGAACGACGAGTTATTGGTGGGGAGTGAAATCAGTGAGCCGGAGCAGCAGGTTGAGAGATTATTGAAGGATGCGGAGGTGGAGGTTAAGGAGCAGGATTTGCAGGGGGAGGGGGAGGTGGTGAAGAAGGAGGAGGTGGAGAGGCCGATGCCGAGGAGGACGGAGGCGGATAGGGAGGGGGATTTTAGGAATTTGAATAGGAGGTTGGAGAGGACGTTGTATCTGGTTGTTAAAGGGGCCAAGGGGGGGTGGACGTTTCCTGGGGCGGTGTTGGAAAGAAAGGAGAGCTTGCATACGGTAATCGGGCTCTTAACAAGAGCAATAGTATGAGAGTTGCTGATACAACGTGTTGCAGGGTGCGGAACGTATAATAGTGCAAACAGGTGGTGTCAACATGAATACCTGGGTTGTGGGCAACATGCCCATTGGCCACCAGGTCTACAATTACAGCCAAGCCATTATCGACAAAGCAAAAGGAGAAGAGCTTCGAGGGGACAAGATCTTCTTCATGAAGGCGAGGATAATGGCTGGTCAAGCAGATCTGAAGGACAACAAACTCGGTGCCGAGGATTTTCAATGGCTGGCTAAGGAGGAAATACAGAACGCGTTCAATTCAAGGGATTGGAGCGTTGTGAAAAACGTATTGCCCGAACGATGAAGCTCAATTTTGTGTACTGTATATTTGCCGGAGGAGGTAGCATAGCGTGCATGGGACGGAGTAAGTATATTTACAGTGCTATTCTATGTACAATCACAACCACATCATCAAGGCGAAGCCGCCTGGCTCGTGTCTATGATGTATCGGACGCTTTCATGTCATCTAGTGTCGTGACTTCGGTTAATTCGCGAGTACTGGTTTTTTTTTTGAGAATCCCCAGTTTACCTGCACTGGTTTCGTCTTTTGCGGGCTCTTGACCGTCTGCTGCCACTTCAATTCCTGAGATAGTCCCAAGTTCTTCATCCTCCTGCAGCTGCTCTGGCTGATGCCGGATCTGTCTTCTTCGATCAATTCGTCTTCGCCAGGGCTTATATATGAGCACACTCAAGCCACCGAAAATTATGAACGATGAGCAAATTCCGCCACCTTTGAGGCTACATCAGCTTCCTTTTGCATTAAAATTTACTTAGGAAAAATCCTCACCGATTATATCATAATGATCACCAGCGACGGCAACGCCATCCTAGATCCGTTAGCCTTCGCAATAGGAGCGATATACAGAAAATTGAGGGCTTCATACCCAAAATTTGCCAGAAGGCTGCGCAACATTCTGTACAAGACTCAACATCTGAATGAACCCGATGACCATAGCCACGACCACCGTGATCACCGTCAGCACAATTGAATAATACAAAATAGCAATCTGATCCTTCGCGAGCGCGGTAGACGTATACAACGCCATCATCAGCGCCCCATCAACCGTATCAAGCAAACACATCCCCACAGTAAACAGCACCGGAAAAATCAAAATCAACCAGATACTCGTCCCTTTTACCCCCTGAATACTCGCAATCCCCAACAACGCAACCTCACTCGAGGTATCAAAACCCAACCCAAACATGGACCCCAGCGGATACATCTTCCACGGCTTGTCAATGAATTTGAACCTCTTCTTGAACAGGTAGAAGAGGCAGCCGGCACCTTTGATTTCGAATTTGTGCTCTTGGTCAGGGGCTGTGGCGATTAGTTTTTGGAGCTGCTGAATCAATTTGTAGAGGATGTATATATTCAATATTCCGAGTATGATCAGGAATCCGGCGGAGACGGATGTACCTATTATTCCTCCAATCTTGCTGAATGCACCAAATTTAGAGCTGATTGCTGAGGCTGTGGCGGCGACGACTATGGAGGTGATTATGACGATGCTATTTGAAGAGAAAAATGATCAGTATTCGTTTAAACTTGTTGTGACTAGTAAGAAGACTGGATACTAGCGTACGTTGAATGACCAAGTGAGAAAAAGGTGCCAACAGTGACGGGACGTTGACCTGATGCCACAAGCCGCCGCGTCATGAGATCAATGGCCTGATACTGAAGTCAATGCAAGTCTCTGCTTAGACGTCTGGAAAGGAGCAAATACAGAAATATGGTCGGCGTCCAAAGCATGACGTAGACCGAGAGTATATGAAAGCACAGCAGTAGATATCATAGCTCTGCCAAATAGTAAGAAGCCAACTCATGGATTTTGAGAGGTCCCTCCGGGCATTATGATCTTACGGATAGTAATGCTACCGTCCCATCAGCTACAATGTAGGAAAACTTAACATAGCACTATCTTACGAGAACGATACCCACAGCAACCCAGACAGATACATTTACAAGAATCAGTCCTAAAATAATGGCCACAGCTGGTAAAGGTAACTTCCGGAGGCCTGGTACGCGTCTATGGTAGACAACGGCCCGTCTGTTGATAACACTCTTCATCTCTGGGATGCCCATACTTGCCGATTTTCAAGGCTCAATGCCGGTAAAGGCGTCAAGCTTGGTAATAGAAGACTGCTCCACAGAAGAACATCCTGAGTGAACATATCAACGAGCTGTTCTTGTCATGTTCACATAATTGTGTCATGGAGGGAAGGAGAAGTCGAATCGTGGCCGACGACTTGCTTTTTGCGGCATTGACAGTAGCACATTCAACAGTCGAAGCTCGCTCGGGGCCTGCCGCTTTAGCGAGGGAGCTGGGTAAGCAGAGGTGATGCGGCACCCTACCCCAGTGTGTCACGCCATAGAAAAAAAACTTTGCAATGAGGGGACCCCTAAGCTAGCCCCTAAGGTTACCCTAAACTGGCCTCCCGTGGGGCTGGTAGTATGTAAATAGTGCATGACTGTAGCATCTCCCGGGGGCGGCTCCGGGTATGCTTTAGGGCCCTCATTGCAAACTTTTTTTTCTATGACGTGTGTGTGCAACACCTGACTCTCAAGTGGGGGCTGTGGCTAGTGCGGCTGAGATGTCCTGCCTTATACAAGTGTAGTACTGTCTGTACTCCATCATCTTCTCAGGGAAGACTTTGTGACAAGGCTTGAGGCCAATACCAATATACTGTCCGGTTCCATCAACTTCAGTACACTGGCGTTTCTCCATAGTCTTAACTAGTCCTCGCTCGAGCCTGCCTAGGCAACATAATGATCAGACTTAAAGCCTCAAACTTCTGCCACCATCATTGTGCCTAAGCATGTGATACGATGGCTTCCTTCTACTTCAGTGGTATGCCAGCACTAGACCTCAGCTCTTCCGCTCGGGCGCTGTCTCGAAGCCAAATTACCAATCCATCCACCAACAGCGAAGTCCGCTCGCAACGGCGAAACCCAGCCGATATACTCTCGTTGCTCCTTCTGGTAGGCGGCGATGTGATTCAACAAGCCATCGGCCAGCTTTCAGGTGACCCGTACCTCCCAACACCAGTGGTCTTCTCACTCGGTTGGGTCGCGTACACTTTCAAAGCGTTGCTGTTGGCAGCGGGCGACAATCGACTATTGCCTGCACCGGATCTAGAATCAATCATTATTGATGTCTCCCATGGCCATATGAGACAAAATCAATCCTGGGTTCTTGGTCCTATTCTTCGTGATTATGAGATTTTTTGGATGCCCGGAGCTGTTCGTGCAGAACTAGACAGCGTCCTTGTGAGATCCAACAGCCCGCAGGCAGGGCTTTGCGTGGCCGTATTTAAGGCAGACCCTAAGCGGATAGCTGGCAGGCCTGCAAAAGACTTGCTGTGGGCGTCTGGATATGCGGTCGCAGTCCTACAGCTAGTCATCACCGCCATCCCCTGGATAATTTGGTCAGCATGGGAGATCTTCGTCATCACAGCTACGGTACGACGTTAAGAGTGAAGCACCCAGAATGTCATCTTATCCACCATCGCTGGTCCGACGGGACCTCGTCTTCATCCACTACAAACTCTCTCCAATGCCCGTACACCTTGGCATTGAATGTGGACTCTGACGACCATCGCTTTATCTGTATCTTCGTGAGGAAAGTTGCGTGGATGATTCCATCTCTTTCAGATGTCACCGACACAAGAGCTGACTCGTTAGCAGCTTGAGGATTGAGGATGAAAGCAGGTGTCGAGGTGTCCTTCATGAACTTGTCGAAATTGACGGTGGCGAGGAAGATCTCACGGTGGTGGTTCGTTGCTTTGGGTGTCATCATTGCCTTTGGAAAGGAACTTTGCGGATCTCCAAAAAAGATACGATCTATCTGGTCGACTGGAAGTTGTTGCCGTTGAGTGGCATTCGTCCTTACAATCCAGCCAGCGAACTGAACATGAAGGCCATCTGCATCGCACTTTGCAGCACTACGGTTGGAAAAGTCTATGTCTTCGCGCAAGCCGAGGAGAGATGCTGGCGCCCAACTGAAGCCATCATCCGTTAATTTCTTTGCGGGATTGAAAAGCACAGCCGCGGGTATCTCGCCCATGAAAGTATATATTTTTTGCATCCTAGCCTCAGCAGATCTTTCACTAAGGATCACGGAAATCTGCTCAGGATCAAGCCCCAGGAGCGGACCCAAGCACACTGCTTCGTCCTCTCTCTTGCTGGTCGTTCTGTACTCAAGGGCTCGAGTGAGAGAAGCGTAGGTTCTGTCTCTTGATGTGAATTGGGGGAAAGCGCTGAAGACTGTCCTCATGGCGGTCTCCGTCTGGTAAAGGCTCTTGACAGACCTTCCTGCAATGGCGTTGAACTCCAGTGGTCCCTCAGCGAATTGGATGTCAAGTTTGCTGGCGTTTGATGTCTTCTCGGATATCACAGCTTCCTGGAGCGTCCAGAGTCTTCTCATCCAACCGCAGCACAGGACCCTTGTCGCAAGTTCAGTCCGACTGCAATCCTTTGAACATTGCTGAAGGTCTGCATCTACCACCAGAACACGACGAGACTGACGATAAGTCTCCGCCATTCGTCGAATTGCAAGATTTCTGGCAGCCTTGTGTTCTAGTGCAACGGGTATGCATAGTGTGTCTATCCAGAACGCCGGCTGAAGAAAGCGCTTCACTCCTAGCTTAGCGCAGAGCTGTTTCAACCGTAGGACTTGACATCGGGGTAGCGAGTTCTCCTTCGGATTTCCCATACCATGAGCCCAGACATGTGAGAAGGCGACATAGTCCACAGTATCTGACTTATAGTCTAGGACTTTCACTTCGATCGGAACATTGTCTTCTGGTTCAAAGGGCACGTATATGATAGGGAAGCTTCCGTCGTGCAGTATCGAAGACAGCTTTTCCTGATCAATTGTAATTTGAGGACATGCTGCATTGTCAGAGCAGCTCTCCACGTGCTTGGTCTCATAGTCACTCTCAGAGGTTTGGAGAGCTAAACATTCCTCGTCAGTACACCTCTCGTGGTGCAATCTTTGAGAGAACGGCCGCCTTAGCAGGCTCGCCAAGTACAGCCCAGTTGTATCCAATTCTTTAAAAAGCATCAGGCTTTCGTATGGACACCAGCCGAGCTTGTGCAATCGATCCTGAAGCGGGTTTTGCGGTCTGAAGTTGTAGACCTGTTGAAGGGGAGAAGGGTCAACCGGCCACACCAGCGCCCCAGCGTTCTTGAAGGTCTCCCCTAAGATTAAAATAGAGAGGATCGAATCCAGCGGTATTACCGATGAGACCCTCCACCTTCCAAATTGATGGGGTGCATCCCAATAGATGTCGAAGAAACCAAAGACTTGTCGCAAAACATCGCGAACCAGCTGTTGCCTTCGGTGACATTCATCATGACTCAGCTCTTTTGCAGATACCATAAGCTTGTCCAGATGCTCTCGAAGACTCATCGAGGTGACGATTAATTGACTATGCAGCTCATGCACGAAGTCTTTCAAATCAACATCCAAGCCTCCAATCCGGAACACATCATAAATCACCCCAAAGTAGAGCCATGATTGCAACAGGGCGTCCGGTGACTTAATCTGGCTTTTGTGTTCGTTCACACGTACCGGGCCGAGTGTGCGATCTATTTGCCAGCCCATGCGCTCAGGGAACCCGGCAATGCCTTGGCCGTCGTAGTCTCTGGGTTGGCAGAGACAGGTGATTTTGGGAAGAGCGTAGGCGGAATCTTTTATGGTAGGAAGGTGATCCATGCCCCGAAGTGGTAGTGCTTCCTGCTGTTACGACTGTGAAAAACGGATTCTGCCAGCCTTGTGCAATAATTGTCTAAGGAAGACCTGGGCGAGGAAAAGTTTTGACCGTGAATGATTCCAGCTTCCGTTCTCGACTTCGCTCAAGGCACGGCTCGAGTCAATCGCACACAGTATTGATTAATGTCGGCAAGAGAACTTGTGGGCAACAATTGCCGTGACCCGCGACCAATCGGAAACCGGTCATGCACCATATCATCACAATCTCGCGCCTTGTTTTAACGGCAACGTGAAATACCGGCAGATGTTTAATCAGGCTGGGAGCTTGTACTCCAAGGCGCTGACATTTTGCCTGAAATCGCCTGCAGAGTTTAGCGCTGTTGCCTTACCGGTCCTCATGCTGACAGGCTCTCGGTGGCAAAGGATCAAGAATCTTTAGCACCCATTTCAAGAAGTTGTGAAAGAGGAGTTCTGACGCCGTAAAGACGGGACGATGGGGTCTCCAGTCGAGGAGGGTTTCAATCGGACTCTTATTCATAAGATCTGCAGATTTGGTCAGCGCGAGAAATTATTCCTATAAGCCCAAAAGAGGTTAAATATTAAAAGCCGACTAATGATAGAATCTTGGATACCAAAATGTCACTCACCACTTTCCGCAACCACTGGGAGCACCCTACAGGCATCCTCTCCGTCCTCCTCCTCGTCCGCGGCGATGTAATTCAGAAAGCACTCGCTCAACTTGCAGGAGGTCCTTACTACATCACGCCCGTTGCTTTCTCCTTCGGATGGGTCAGCTATGCCGTCACCACTCTTCTATCTGCCCTTGGAGAGGGCAAATTAATGCCTGATGTGGACTGCTCATCAATTGCGGTCAATGCAAGGGAGGCTTCTCGTCGAACGAATGGGTCGTGGGTGCTAGGACGTCTGCTCAGGGATTGGGAGATGCGAGCAGAGTATGGGTACAAGGATGCGGCGTTGGTGGTAACAGTGTTCCAATTTGTTGGTAATGACCAGCATCAACGCTGTCTACTTGCAAGGAGCAGAGGATCAGACGTGGAGCGCAATAGGCGGCGAGGTTCCGAGCAGCGGAAGCGGCAGCAGGGCGTGCCAACCCTAGATAGAATATGGTTCGCAGGTTTTGGCGTGATCCTTACGCAATGCGTGATCGCTGTCATCGCCATGTGCACGACAGGCAGCTGGCTGACGCTTACCGTTACTGTGGGTGGGACTATTCTCGCCCTTGCCGGCGGTGCATTGCCGCAGTGGAGGCACGAGAAGTGGAATTGTAGGAAGTCCGATCCTGCGGGCGAGCATGGCACGAAGAGTGCAAAGACGGTCGTTCTCACCCGAGGCAATGGCCATAGGCATGTGATAATCATCGTCGACAGTGACCGCTTAGGCATCGACCTGGAGGACCTTGCTGCGGGAAGGGTTGACCGATCACAAAGCACTTTACCTGCCGTGCTGATATTGGCGATCTTATGGGTTGGTCTTCTGCTCCTTGCCGGCAACTCAACAGACAATTCCTGGTTTCTAGTAGCAATAGGCAGCTTGGGAATGGCACAGAATGTGGTCACAGCTGCCTACCCTCGGCATGCAGGAGCTCTGGGTATTCACCTGGGGCGACCAGACTTCATACTCCCAGACCCTCCGTCAAAGGATCACGAAGGGAAGGAAAAATGCAACAAAGTCTTTCAAGTCATCAAGAAAACAGAAAGGAGAATGTATGAAGCATATGGTACTCCACGAGTTGGAATGTCCTTGCTTTCAATTTTCTTTCCTGCCGGCTTACGGCCGCATGAGGTTCAGTGGCAGGAAGAGCAGGAACAAAAGTACAAGGAGGCAGACCAAGGGAATACCACTGCGGATGAGAACAAGGCGGCAATTGCCATGTTGGATGACTTTCCGACGAACCTGACAACATCTAAAAGACATCTAAAAGACGAGAGAAGACGTTCTTCGTAATTTCACCATAATCGATCAAGAACAATTCCCGTCATCCATACACCACGACCGATTCGTCTCATAAACCCTCGTTACCTCCAAGGTATTAGAAGACGCGATTTGCTCCTGCGGCGCATGTTCCTCTGGGCAGACCACGACGTTCGCAACCCAAGCTCCGCACAAAGTGTTAGCAGATATCTCCTCCATACGCACCAGCACAGCCATAACCGCCCACCGGGACTCGTACGGTAGCTTCTGCATAACGAAAGCCACGCGACGGCGTAAAAATTGCACCCAGGAAAGCTGCCTGTCTTGCTCAAATTCCAAATACGCCATATAGCTTTGCCCCTCAAAAATGAAGTTGACGGCATGCGAGGTATACTCATCTTTTAGCGTGACGAGATCGAGTTCGAAGCCCGCAAACTCACAAGCATACCCTTTGCATTTTGCTTACAAGCAACATTCAGGCCTGCGAGCGCCCAGTTGCCGCCTTGCCACAGGATCGTTTGAGGCATCCATCTGCATCCATCGACGTCGATCCTAGGTGTGATAGTAAAGAGCAAAGCTAGTGGTACCCCGTCCATTCCGTGCAACAACTTGATCATACCTTCTTGATGCGAAAGGCCAATGAAATCGGCAGGGTCCTGCCCCACTAGGGACGCTATGCACAAAGCTTCATCTTCCTTTCTAGTCGTAGTTCTATCCGCCAATGTCGACTGCAGCCTTTCAAGCATCTTCCAAACCCCACTAACCTCGTACAACACGGCATAGAGACCGTTCATTTCCATCGACACGTCGATTAACAGAGGTTCCATAAACATTCTACGGACCGGTGTTCTAAATGCCGTGGAACTCAGGAGGCTTGTGGTTGGCTCTTCTGGCATGGGAGGGTATCTTTGGTTGAAGTAGGCATCGCAGTCTTCGAGTCTGAAGGGACGGTCGCGGAATTGGTAGAGAATTCCTTTGGCGAAGACGGCCTATCAGGCATTTAGCTTATCATTGTACGCTCACATGGGATGTGCCGGCCCACCTCCTGCAATGTCCACAGCCGAAATCGCCACTTACAAGTGATTATTTTCAGAAAAGTGTCCGACGGTCTCAAAGCTACAGGCATCGAATGCAGTGAAGAGTCTAGCACAAGTACTTGGCCTGCTATCTCGCAGGTGCTCTGCATCTTCCGAATCGCGACTTTCTTGAGTGCCTTGGAATGAGGTACGCAGATAGTATCGATCCAGAATGGGATGCTGACACCGTTTCTATAGGGATAAAAAGCGTCCACACGCTCTTGAATCCACTGTAGTTGGCAGAGCCACATCTTGTTTTCTTTCACGTTGCCCAAGCCACTATCGGACTTCAGCCTGACCATCTTTGGTCATGAAACAAGGAGAGACCTACTCTGACCAGACGTGCGATATTGCGACGTATTCGGCAATTCCAGACACTACATTCTGGGGAAGACTCTGATCCCCAGCTGATAGAACCTCTAAGCGTCCATTATCCGTATCAAACCTCACAACCGGCACCTCTCCCTTTTCAAGCACACGCGCAACACTCACCCCACCTTCCCCTTCCGCCTCCAAAAACCAGCAGTCCTTCCCTTCTCACACTCCACCCTATGCAACGGCTCATACTTCAGCTCGTTTAGCGTATCCCTCGAGCACTCATCATCCGTGCATCCTTTATGTGCTATACCAGGGCGCCGACGATTTAACGTGCTTACAGCATACTTCAACGTAAACGTCTGATGCTCAAGAAACCGCACATCTCGTGGACAGAATACCGCAGCTTGAATTCGCCAATCCAGTAACTCAGGGGCTCAGAGCGCACTCGCGAGAAAAACTTGGTGGAGATAGCCGGGCTTGCCGAGGGTTTCGGTGAGGATATAGATGCATAGTATCAGTTTTTGTACTTCCAGAAAGAGTTCTGCGCTGATCCACTCAAGCACCGTAAAATGGTCAGCTAGTTCGTAGAGGCCCGTTGCGAAGCCCATGGCGAGTTCGAGGCGAGAGGCTACGGTTTTAAGGATTGACATTCTGGCGCTTTGCGTCGCGTCCCCGGTCCTGCAACTCCCACTCCACGAGCATGTCCGGGACTGCTTTCGTTGTCAAGTTAACCCTAGAGCCACTGTCGCGCTCGATGAATTCTCCTCTCTCAAAACTTGATGCCTCCGGAAGCAGCAGCTTCCTGACCTCTTCTAACAGACCGAAGAAAAGCCATGATTGGACCACTGAATATGCATTGTCTATGATATCTGGGGCGCGGCTTTCCATTTTCGTTTCTACAATTTCTGGTGATGGCCACGAGACGCGCTTGCGCTTTGCAAATGTTTCGAAATCGAGGTGGTCGTAGAGGTGTTCGGCTTTGATGTGGTAGGGGATGGTTATGGGGGGTTAGTCAATACCAGTGCCTGTAGCTTAGCATGGCAGGTGTGATCGTACGCCGCTGATCTCTGATTATACGTCTGCTTTTTTGAAGGGCTGCTTGAGGGTCATGAATCCTATGTTCTTCTATATTCTGTGAAAGCTATAGATGTCAACCGTTCGGTCATCGTAATAGATATTCCTATGCTAGTTTTCTCCCTCCTAGCCCCCCAGGGCCCACTTACAGCAGCATCGACCTACTGATAATCACGTACGAGGTTGCCGTCACCATTGGGATATACCAGCAAGTCGATGGCAAGAAGGCAGCTCTCCCAGATCTCATCAATATGAGGCTACTTGGCTAACACGCCAATGCTAGGCTTCTACAGGAATCACGGCTAACTAGGCCCTTAAATAATAGCCGTAGAACACCGCTCATAAGGTGATAGCCTTTTACTCGTCATCGAATTTTTCAGCTGGCTGGAAGATCGGCTTGGACTATTACATTCCAAGATGCATCCACACATTCACCTATGTATAGACTCGCTCTGCTATCCTGGAGGTCTCGCTGCACTCAGCGTTTTGGAGCGGTTAGATAGTCACAGCTCATTAGCCAATGGATTCCCCGCCTACACTGATGCTAGGTAAGCTTCCACCTAGCGATCCCCCACCAAGAGGTAAGCAATCCTCTCTTAACGAGCACTGCCTCCCAGCTACTTCATAAGAAGGACTCCCTGAGAAGGGATAACCCCCGAGTATGATTACTCCTTTAGGCTAACCGTCAGCCCAAGCCCTGCCCCCGCCCACCGCCTCACGATTATCGCGCGAGTTGGAGGTGAGTCAGGTGGGCAGATTTTTGATGCCTCGGCAAAAAAAAAAGGTCCAAACCACGCACACCTGATCGAACGATCTAAACCTTGTTAATCTCAACGGATACTTTACTTATCCGATTTATTATGCAATTCTAGCATCGCGATATCAAACTTTATATAATTCGTATATATCGTTTATTTAGGGTGGCACTACAGAGACACCCCCTTTGCCTATATAGACACCCCCTAGATCGCTAGATAAACACCCCCCCCATATTTGGTTAGTGAATCCGGTTGCCGTAACCATTAGTATGTCTACCGCAGGCGACGTCGTTGCCAGGGGTCGTGGATATGGCAGCAGGCCAGCCCCGAGGATGGGCTTTAATGAGTCAGCGTGGTAGCTGAGCTGACTCAGCGACGCTAAAACAGTTTTTCCTAATTAAAAGACGTCGGATTTGAACGATTTGAGGCCTTTCTGCTATGGGCGCGATTTTCGGCCAGGATAAAGGCGAAAATAACGAAAATCCTACTCATACTTAGTCCATAGCGATCCTATTAATAAAGCCTCTCTTCGTAACCTAGCTATATACTATATTTGAAGATCTGCCTATTCAGAATCCTAGTATATGTGACGTCGTCGTCGCTATCGGTCTTGCACTACCATGCACCGGCGTCGCCCGAACAAATCACGCCGGCATTGTTACGGCAACCAGACGCACTAACCAAATATGGGGGGGGGTGTTTATCTAGCGATCTGGGGGGTGTCTATGTAGGCAAAGGGGGTGTCTCTGTAGTGCCACCCTTTATTTAATACGGGTTACCGTATATTTCGAATTCACGAGATTCTTTCGAAGTTTCGTAATCGAGAGTAAATCGAGAGTAGGTTTCTGTACGACTTATTCTATCTACTATAACTTAATTATTCTTTAGTTAATTCTTATAAATCATGCGTCGTTATATTGGCAGCGATTATCTCTGTCTTTTATATAGCTTTGGTATGGATCTACATTGCCAAGCATTCGCAATTGAATACGAGTATGCTAAATCTGCAGATCACAATCAAGACTACACTCGATGTTTGATACATGAGTCAACAATGGAGACAGCCGTCACAAGAAAGATGAAACCTCTGCAATGCTTAATTCAAAGTAGATCGCAAGACTGCGCTCTCTGAGCGTCAATATGATACATGAACAATAATGCCCTAGGCATCCATATCTCCCGAAAAGGCCCGCAAACGCCATGCTAATCTCTCTTGACATCAATATCACCATCAGAGCTTCATTTTCTCCGTGATTTCCCCCTCTCCATTGGCGGCCTCGAACTCGCCATTTCGCCATATCTCCCTCTCGCCCTCGTCGTATCATAAGCCTGCAAAACTCTGTTCTGACTTTCATCTGCCTGACTGAACGCATATCCCCTTTGCTTCCGCATCCGCTGCACTTGTCTGACCTTTCTGATTGCCTTTTGGAATTGCTCCATCCTCGGTCTGTAATCTTGGATGTTGTATTTCTGGATTTCTTGCACGTGGTGATAGGCTTGAGGCCGGTACATCCGTTTGGCGTACTTCCAGGCGAAATCACGAAGTAGACAGATCACTGGTAGAACGATGGCCATCAAGTAGAATACGGGCGACTCAAAGAGTCGTGGGACTACTCCATCGTATTCGGTTGAGATGCCGACTTCTGGGGCAACGGTGGCGTAGGCAGCGATGAAAGCTAACCAGATAATCATACTGCCTGGGATTGCAAGGAATGTGTACTTCGTCCATATGTTCGTAATGAGCGCAGCCTTGCCTAACACTGTGGCAAGGACAGCTGTGTATAGTGCTGTTCCCCATACCCAATGGCCTGCTATCTTGCCATCATTTTGGGGAAGATCCCAGAACCATATCAGCTCGGAAATGAAGTAGGAGAGGAGGGAATGGTAAAAACCATTGAGGATCCAGGACCAGAAGGAGTGCATCTTGAAGAAGACACCTTTCTGCCCGAGTTGGTATAGTTGCGGGTAGCGGTCGAGGAGGCGAGCAGAGATGAATTGATCGAAAATTCCGATCACAAATGGCGGGAACACAGTGAAGAATACGTTGTAGAAGGATAAAGTCCATGATTCGAAGATCACTTCGCCAGAAAATGCATTCTGGAACGAATACTGTTTTCGAGTCGTTAGCATGGCTCTTTTGCGGAACAGAGAGAAGATGTACGAACCCAAAATTGTGTCATATACAATGCAATGTTTTTGTAGAACGAGTAGAGGATGAGCTTCGAGATTCGTTGGTAACTCCAAGCACCGTGCACAAGCAAAAGTTTCCGAAGGTAGCGGAATTGTCCAATTGCTACGTCGGCGCTTCGAGCTGCCTGGAGACCCTCGACACCACTTATACCGACCCCAACATGGGCCGCTTGGATCATAGATACGTCGTTAGCGCCGTCTCCTATTGCTAAAAGGATGGCTTTCAGATTCCTCTTCACCAGCTTGACTACTAGTGCTTTCTGTAGCGGTGACACGCGACTGAATATCAAGTCAGCTTTGCTCCTCGTTGCATTTAAAATACATACCAGCATATCACAGCTTTACACATAATTGCGAGCTCGAGAAGCATCTTTTCCACATCCTTCTCCAAAGCGAAGGTCAGAGATTTTCCATCGATGACCAGCGCCAATGTTTCCAGCTCAGCACCTCCAGCAGCTTGGTTTCTGATGGCACTCAGCTTGTTTTCTAGGTTGGTCCTCGTTGCGGAGGATGATTCTTCGTTGACAACCAACAAAGTCATATCTTCGCTGATCAATTTACAGCTCATGCCAATGTTGATAGCCGTCTCCTGTCGATCACCTGTGAGAACCCATATCTTGATGCCTGCCTCCTGAAGCGTGTGAATCGTGTCCGGTACACCATCCTGGAGCTTGTCCTCAATTGCTGTTGCACCAAGCAAAGAGAAGTCATGCTCGATGATCTCAGCAGCTTTGTCAAGTTCTTCGGCTCTGTTACCACTTACAGTGGTGTTTGCTTTCTCGAAGATCTGAAGCCACTGTTGGAGTTCTTGCTCTGGTATCTCGCGCATTGCAAGACATAGCGTCCTCAACCCTTCCGTTGCGTATTCTTCAAGATGCTGTAGAGTTGCTTCAACAAATGAGTTTTCCGAACCAAGGCGCTCGAGAATGACAGTATCGGCTCCCTTGCAGTAACATCGCACCTTCCCGTCAGGACATCTGAATATGGTCGACATTCGCTTACGAGTAGAATTGAATTCCAGGACGGCCAGAAGCTCATATTCATGATTCTCACCTTCAATCGTGATCATCACGGAGCGAGGCCGCCGAGCTGTGAATTGATAGCCTAGCATCACTGCGCCCTCAACCAATGCACCTTCGTCAGGTGACGCTGCTTGATATTTAATTTCGCCTGGCTTTTCATCCCGTCTTTCGGGAATGACGGTATGGCAAGTTGACAAAAGTGCCAGAAAATGATGTATCACCGTTCGACTGTCGTGCGATTTGAGACTCTCGCCAAGCTTCTTGAAGTCGTAGATTCCAATGGGGTTCGATTCAGTAGCACGTCTATCTTCTGGGGCTTCATCTGCGTACTGGATGCCTCCGATCGAGCATTGCTTGAACTCCATCTGATTACACGTGAGGGTTCCTGTTTTATCGGAGAATATGTATTCAATCTGTCCCAGCTCCTCCACCAGGGATGATGTCCTACATATGGCAGGCGTATCCGTTCGATCATAGTAAATGTCAAGATCTGAGTTGATAAGGAAGGCTTGGTAGTATTTGACGACCTCAATAGTGACGAACAGTGAGATCGGCACGAGATTCGAGTAGAGAACCCAATAGGTGAAGATGTCGGAGAAGAATTGTTGTGCGATGCCCGTATCTGCAATATACAGATATTCAAGCTTCTCATGGGCAGTTGCTCGGGTGACGAGGTCGCCAACGGAACTTACTATACTCAACCCAACCAAGACCGCTACGAGCATGAGGATTTGGATGTTGACCAATTTCTCTACGTGTGTCCGCTTGATCGGTGTAGCCGTTGCGTTGCGCATTAATTTCGTCTCGTGCCCTGTAAACACCACAATGCCGTAGATCCAAGGTGTGTTTCGGAGAGTTGCGCCTCGCAAGAGCAACTGATCTGGCGCTAAGGAAAGTTCTTTTTCACCACCACCAGCTGACATCGTCAACGTCGCCTCATACGTATACAGGCTGCTGTTCGGTTGCTCGGAACGGACCCTACCAGACAAGCGGCTAAGCTCGCTGGGGCTGACAAGGTTGGCAGTCTCAGGGATAGCTTGCTTGATTTTCAGATTGGTTTCGCCATCAAGATTGGCTGTTTCAATGTAGCATAGCCCTTCTGGTTCAGATGTCGCCAATAGCACCAGATCTGCCGGGAACGATTCCTCGGATTCTACCTTGACAATATCTCCAACTTTCACATTGACCCATCTGACATCCTCAAAACTAGAGCCCCTCAGTACTCTTGCTTTCGAGTGATTCAAGGATTTGTCGGAATTCTTCCGCTTAAAATCTTCTATCAACTCCTTCCCAGCTGACACGAGCAGCACAATGATGAGAGGCCCAATGGTAGTATATCGATTCGTGGGCGAGATGTTCGGAATTTGTTGCAATGCTGCGGTGAACAAGAAGAACAGGTTGGCGTATTTAGAAAATTGCTCAAAGAGGAATTTGGGCAAGAAAGTAGCGACGTTGTACTTTGCGGTAGAGACGTGATTATCAACGTATCGATTTTGTGCATTTGCTGGAGGATTGTTGAGACAAATCATCCTAGGCCCCAAGGTCGAAGGATCTGGCTTTCCCCTTCTGAGCCCAAACTTGAAGTTTCCTGGATCGAATCTTTTATGTCCGGATGTCTGAGGCTGCTCCTCTATTGCATCACTGTCCATCCTCACCTGACCAGGAGCACTATCGCGTAAAGGCATATCCATTTCCGAGTACTCAGGGCCCATCCCTAATATATTCTTCGCTCTGCCCATAATCCCTCCACCCGTACTCAGCACGCTGTTTCTCTTTGTATGCCGTCCCTTGACCATTGGAGTCGGACCTCCCCCTACTGCGCCAGCAGTATGGTAATACCCTCCCTGCATTGACCGGTCATCGTCAGGGAAATCGTCCATGTCTGAGTAGCGCTGGTAGTTGTTCAGATCAGAGGTCTGAGAGTAGGTGCGAGGGTTCCCAACCCCAAGGTAGGGGGGCTGGCCTGCACGCGGCACCCCAGGACCACCTGGCAAGCCGTGGGCGGAAGACTGTGCACCAAGGAAATCATCGTAGGATGCTGAGGGACGGGGTTGGGGTCTGTCCGAGTTGTCAATATTGTATCGGTCAAGAAGCTCCTCATCATTGACAGAGGGTGGTTTCCCATCGTTGTATAATGGGTTCGAGTCGTCAAGATCGAGAAGTGGGCTGACGTGAGCGGGTGGTGCTCCTTGCCTATTACCTCCTGGTGCCCTAGTCGCCATGTTGTATTAGGTTGTAACGGTTCTTCGTAGACCGAAGCGGATGACGGTGGTCAGTCATCGAACAGCCTGTACTCTGATACATGTGTACGTCTCATCTGCATGCGAAACCTAGGGATTGATGAAGGTGATGTGTAGAGTATTCGTGTCCAGCAGGCGCAGGCTTACTCCAGATCCGCAGAATCCAAGGTAGATACTGCAGGGGGCGATGCCACGAAAAATGAGCGCGCGGGCGGATATGTACCTGTTGAGAAAGCTTGCTTTGGTCGCTACGTATCGAGATGTTTACAGCTTTCCTGGCTGCTCCTATGCACCTCTCGCACAGCTGCAGAGCAACAACATCGTCTCAAGGGTCCCTCCAAGCTGTTACAGATCTACACGCCAAGAGGCCAAGACCGGCTATTTGTCGGCCTGAATGTCATTTTGGTTTGCAGACTCCAGCTTTCACATCGACAAAAGTTACTCGGAATCCATACTCGCATCACCTCTCCAACCCACAGGGAAGATGGTCTGTGCCAAATGCCAAAAATTACAGAAAAAAACTGAGCTGGCCACACCAGTCCCCAAGCGAAAGAGTGACATCTATCATGGCTCATCAGTGTCTGGTGACAAGAGCAAGTCCTCTGCTACTTTAGGTGCCACGGGCATAGGAAAGGTATGATATCCTCTCTTTTGTCCCTAATCTGGGATGACTGACCTCTACTCAACCATTAATAGAGAGCACATGCTGATGTGTTCTATTTCCCAGAGTAAACTCCTAAGCAAAAGTGCGAAGAATCCCTACGCAGCATACTCCAGCGTTTGCGATTCATGCAGGACGAAGATTGATTCGGGACACAAGTTCTGTCATAAGTGTGCTTACAAGGCAAATGGTAGACCTAGTCCAGGTGATTAGTGATCGCGGAGTGTTTGACTGATGATATTAACAGCTTGTGCTGTTTGTGGCAAGAATCAGAACAAGGGCACATCTTTCAATTCAGCATCCATTGTGCAAGGCCAGAGGTTTTCGGCGAAATAAACATAGGCCATGAAATTGAGAAGCAAGCCCTCCACCATTCGGTCCTTTTCGCCTTCATCTCTTCACGGTCATCCTAGTCGTCTCCACTATGAAGAGGACCATTACCCAGCTTTCCGGTCTCCATTCCGAGAAAGATCAACTATATCACAACGTGCATGTCGCACAGAAAAACAAAGAATATTGAAGCGCTATAGCTTGCTACGACCGTCGGCAGACCAGATCACCGAGGTTCGTTTCCAAAAGATCCGCAAGCGCACCCTTGGACTTTGCGTCCTCTATGAAGAATTGGGCACCACAATTGATCATGGAAGAAGTCAGCTTAGATTTGGGCCACTTGTCACGCAATACGACAGACTTGAATGAGAAGTGCAAGAATGTTAGACGTGATACTGGCGCGTTTCGAGGGATTATCTCGTTCAATGGCTTCATGTCGCTAGGGTCTCTTTGAGCCTTTCTAACAATTCCTATTGGCCAGGCATTGCAGTGTCTTAAACATATGCTATATCATGCAGGCTCAGAATTATAGGATCGAAGATATATTTTCTTGTGTTTGGCCCAAGGGAGGACTTCAACCGTAGAAGCAGCGGTATGACAAGGCTGTGGCTCAGCGCTCCTATTAAAAGACTAAGGAAATTAAGCATTAACTTCGCTTGTAACTTAGATGCAGGTACAAGCGACCTTGGTATACAATTCTCGTACAAGAGAAACGTCTCAATCAAAACGATATGACTATGTGGATGTAGTATGTAGCGTAGGTGACATTGACGATCTACAACTTTGTTAATATAATGTTGTGACGGCAATATTGGTAGATTAAATGTCTTGTAGGCTAAGAAGCACGATGACCGAATTTAGTGTGGCTTCAGGGGGAATCCCTTGCCAAACATTACGAGTAAGCTAAGCTTTGCCCAAATAACATTTCCGACAGACACGCTCTCTCTACTACCTGCCCCCTACATCATCATTGTTCTTTACTATCACCCTCTTTTCTTCCCTTTCCACCTTCTACTCAACTACAGCATTCATTTGCACTTTCTCTACATCAAATTCTAATATTTTTGTTCGCTCAACTCCTACAGGCCTATCCGGCATTCCAACGCATCAACACGCCCTGAAAGCAGCCAACCCTCTAGACAATCGACTTTGTTTGATATTCTGCAGCCACAAAACCATCTAGCTCAAAGCTCATAGCCACGAGACTTCACGAGGTTGGATACATCATTCACTGATATTTTTCATTATATCTATTGCGCCAGGAGCTTGCGAGTGTAGGAATTCAGCAGGTACAATACTCTCAGTCCAAAAGCATTGCAATCTCCCTGACGATCCTCTTCAATCGCTTACTGATGCAGATCCTCATACCTTTTTAGAACTACCTGCACACCATACCTGTACCATAATCCTATTTTCGAGGCTACAGAAGCCCCTCAACTATTACTACAACCGCATTCTAAGTTCGGAGTCTACGACCCGAACACCTTAATCCATGAACACGGCTGCAGTATTATCAAATCAGCAGGACAGCTTCGTCCTGCCGCCGCATCTGCTTGGAATGCAGCAACAAGACTCTTCAATGGACAATGTCCCAAGCGGTCCACGTCTCCAGAACCCGTTCTCTAAGCCGACAGACACTAGTAACAATGATACCGGCTTTTCTCATGGTGCCTACAGCTCGAACCAGCACTCAGTCGGGGGCTACGCGCAGAGGCATCCACGCCGTGGAAATATGTCGATCAATACTGCTGCTTATAGCCAACAAACCCAACAGAATGCGAACGATATAACCGTCCCTGGGACGGCGATGGACATGAACTTCACCCCACTTCTGCCTTCCCAGCTGCTGTTAGGTAGCCCCTTTCAGCCGGGTACACCCCAATTCAACAACTTTGGCGGATTTCAGCAACAGAATGCTACAGCTCATCAACACAACCAGCAAACCCAGATGGGCAGTCCTGTGAATAACCAGCAGTCAGATTTCTCTCCCCAGCTGTACCAGAACATGATGTCGCCAACCAATTACGGGGTTCAGCAATTCTTAGGTGGACCTCAGTCACCGACAGGCTCGTTCGGCAACATTGGTAACCAGGGCTTTGGTGGGGCAGCTCAGATGCCTATGGCGCAGACCATGGGCAATGCGAGTAGCCGGACCGTGTACCTGGGCAATATCCCGCCCGAGACTTCGGCAGAGGAGATACTCGGCCATGTTCGAAGCGGACAGATTGAATCTGTCAGACTGCTTCCGGACAAGAACTGCGCATTCATTTCTTTCCTCGATGGTAGCTCAGCCACCCACTTTCATTCAGATGCTATTTTGAAGAAGCTCGCTATTCGTGGCCAAGATATCAAAGTCGGATGGGGAAAGCCGGCTCAAGTCCCCACTTCAGTATCAGTTGCAGTGCAACAATCTGGTGCGTCTAGGAATGTTTACTTGGGCAACCTTCCGGAAACAGTGACCGAGGCGGAGTTACGGGAAGACCTGGGCAAGTTTGGGCCCATCGATACGGTAAAGGTTGTACGCGAGAAAGCAATTGGTTTTGTCCACTTCCTTTCCATTGGCAACGCTATTAAAGCCGTCTCGCAATTACCTCAGGAACCCAAATGGCAAGCGCCTCGCCGTGTCTACTACGGCAAGGATAGGTGTGCCTATGTTTCGAAGACGCAGCAGCAGAATGCGGCTCAGTACCTTGGCATAGCACCTGGCTATGCACACATGCTCAATGGCGCGGACCGTGATTTGATATCGAATGCGCTGGCCCAACAGTCCGTTGCAGCAGCAGCCGTTGCAACTCAAGCAGGAGGAGTGAACAACCTAGGCAACCGCACAGTGTATCTCGGGAACATCCACCCGGAGACTACGATCGAAGAGATCTGCAATGTTGTTCGTGGCGGTCTTCTGCACCACATCCGCTACATTCCAGACAAGCACATTTGCTTCGTCACATTCATCGATCCAACATCAGCTGCGTCGTTCTACGCCTTGAGCAATATCCAGGGGCTCATGATCCATAATCGGAGGCTAAAGATCGGCTGGGGAAAGCACTCTGGGGCACTACCGCCTGCTATCGCCCTAGCTGTCAGTGGGGGTGCATCTCGAAATGTCTACGTTGGCAATTTGGACGAATCATGGACAGAGGAGCGTCTGCGACAAGACTTCTCCGAATACGGTGAGATTGAGCTTGTCAATGCTCTTCGAGAGAAGAGCTGTGCATTCGTCAACTTCACCAATATCTCGAACGCTATCAAGGCCATTGAGGCTATTCGAAGTCGGGACGATTACCAGCGCTTCAAGGTCAATTTCGGAAAAGACCGCTGTGGAAATGCCCCTCGACAGAATAATCAGAATCATCAGCATGCACAGCAGCAGCATCCTGGTATGCGGGGACAAGACAGCATGGGCTCACCTTCGCCAATGAATGGCAGCTTGCGCCCATCTATGAGCCATAATGGATCGTCGGTCAGCCCAACAAGAGTTGCTCTCTCACCAGCTCCAGGGTCCACCGGTTCCAACTCGCAAAATGGCCTTCATTTCGGCCATCAAGCAAGTCATGCGCCTACGCCATCTACCATCCTGAACGCTGGCAACAGCAACCCGCTGACCGTGTACTTGAGCCAGATGTCGTTGCAAGACTCCCAGCAGGAGCAAGCTTTGCAACAGCAGCAAGCAGATCCTTACTCAGTCGCTACCCTGCAACAGCAACAGCAGCAAGTGCTTGCCAACCAACAGGCGGCGCTCTACGGTGGCTCGAGCAATGAAATCTACACCAATGGCATGCTCGACGCCCCTCAACAGCACGGAGGTCACAGCAGCAGTCTCAGTCAGGGCATCAACGGCCTCCGCCTGTCATCTGCCGCTCCCACTGTTGGCGGTTTGCTCGCACCTGCACGCAACCAGGCCCACGCTCGCGCCGTTAGCTTGCCTGCCTTTTCTCAAGAAGCCCTCACCAATGGCAATCAGGGACAGCAGTCTCAACAGCAGAGCCAGAACTACCAAGGGATTCAGCATTCGTACCAGCAGAGCCATAGACCACAGGCCAGCATGAGCGGCTTTGGGCAGTTCGGCGGCTCTACTTGGGGCCTTAATGGCTGGGCAGAGGAGAGCGCTGGCGCCCAGTAAAATATCAGCCTTGTACTATTCTTTCTACAATTCCCTGTTTTAGTCTCTTCTTTTGGGTCTGAGAGGTCAGGTACCACTTGTTTAGTGCTGTTGGGATCCACTGGCGTTCGTCGTCCCAAGAATCGCCGAAGCTTCCTTTAACTTCGTGCAAATGTTTAGTCATAATCAATAATAGTCGTGCGTTTTCGTCGTTGGATGGCTGGAAGAAGGCCGTTTTTGTTGGATCAAAAGTAGAGAAAGGGGAGCATCGTTGATTGAATAGGGCAAATTCAGAGAGATGGATGGTGTATGTGATAAGGAAGTGTAGTGTCGAAGAACAGATTGGATGGAATGTCGATGTCGTCAGAGCTAGACTGAGAATGGAATCTATCTGACTCATGAACCTATTCATACTCGTGCCTTCATAAAAACTTCGACTGAGTCAAGTAGAACACTGTTTTGTTGACATAAGAGAGTGGAGCGCAAGTCGTGAATAGAAGCTATTTGACGGGCAGCGGCTTTAAGGACGAATATCTCGGTCCTCGCTTTTCTGCAGAAAGGAGTGTCCTTTACTACTGGGATTGTATAGAATTGTCTCGAAAACACCACTGATTCTGCTCTAGATGACTGCGTGTTACGTCTGCTATCAAATGACTAGTGCAAAAACAATGGCCATCAGCGATGACTTGAGACTTGGACTCAACTTTTTACTTCCTCGAGGTGGCAATCCAGCCAAAACAAATTACCCATCCGTAACCGCTTTCTTTGTGCACGAACTTCGAAACGTGAGATAGCATCGTGGGCATGATTCCTCGATTTTTCGCTATCTGCTTTGGAAATATAGTTGAGAGCAGTCGTCGTAGCGGCCGCCTGCTGACTTGCGCGGCTCGTGAGGAGAAGAACGTCGTTAGTTAATAGGGCAGTAGCCTGGTCTACCGCAAAAGGTAATTCTTGAGAGTGCATAGCGATTTTGGTGGCAGAGATTCACTGCATCAACACTCTGATTTACGAGTAAACCAACGGCTGTCTCTGTCAATTCAGTAACTCTTTTTGTGACCTCTTGGGCTCAGATGCTTCTCTGAGCTTTGCAGCTGCGGCTTTGTGTCGCGGACCCCTCTACCGGAGATCTTTCGACATTTCTTTGTAGCATATTTTCTCCCCGAAAGCACCCATCGTCTTCACCCCTTCCACCTATCAGCAAAGTAACCTCCTGCAGCGTAGCCCTGATCAACCGGCTCATCATAATCCTCTTCCACTTCAAACTTCGTGCCCAACGCTTGTTTTCCCTCCTTGATCATAGCCTGCAGTTGGTTATTGAACCGCTTCAAATTGGCATCCTCTTCCAATTCCCGCTTTCGCATCCTAGCAGCATGTCGCTGTACTTCCACACTTACCGGACTTTCGTGCTTCGGCGAAGTCGTCGGAGATCTTGGTGAAGCAAAGGAAGCAGCTCGGTCGGACCGTAGGGCGGGAGAGCCGGCATACGATGTTAGCGACGGTCGAGAGGCAGTCAAGATAGGTCTTCGGCCTAATTTTGGTGCAGGTCTTCGAGCCGAGGCGCCTGTCGAAGGTGTTTTCCGATGTGACAGCCTGCTTGGACTTGTTTCTCGTGACGCCGGGTTGCTTCCCACTAAAATCCAGCTTGCACTGATTTCTCCTGAGCCTTTTTCTCGCTGTATCTTCTTCGATGCTCGCCGTGGTGTAGTATGATCTTGCGACATGTAGTTTGGGTAGAAATCCTCATCCGGAAAGCGACCTGGGATCATGCTTTTCTCTAATTCCCATGTTTGAGATGCATCGTCCGTCTCAACATCTTGCCATATGCTTTGGCCGCCATCTATTGATCGTAGTGGAGGCTTCATGTCGTAGCCCTGGCCACCTCCAGCGTAGAAGCCGTTGAAAGCGGCCGTCTTGCAGAATTGCAACACTTTGCCAGCTGCGCCAACAAAAGTGTAGACCACTCTCCCCAGTCCGTCTCGAATACCAGGTTGGGTTTGTATCCTTGGCCGTCCATTGCCTTCTCTTGCCAGTGCTGAAGAAGAGTGTGGAAAGTAGCTACCTGCTCCAGGGTCAAATCCTCTTGTTCCTCTCCCCACCCGTAAGTGTAGGTCTGGAGATGCCCGGTGGTCGTCTTCGCCATTATCCATCGCAGAAGATCTTGACGCTGTAGGTGTGTCAAGAGCGCCAGCTAGCTCGTATCTCGAGTTCACGAAGGGCACGGGACTCGTTGCACCCGGGGTATCTAATTGTATGTTGGCAGACATGTTTGACCATGCATGTGATTGCGAGGAGGATGATGTAGTGTCATCGTAGGAATGAAGCCGTGATCGTTTCCGACCCGTGCTGTTGCTGACATCCAGAGTGGACAGTGAAGGTGTAGATTTCCGAAGTAAAGTGGATGCGGAGGGCGTTCTCGGTGGTTGAAAGAACAGTGACTTTGCGCCTACGTCGAGCTTCGGAGGAAGAGTCGCGTCGAAGCTGAAGGAGCCAGGCATGGCAGCGTGTACTGTAGCCATGGCGGGCTTAAAGTTGTAATGTGCACGCCTTCGAAGTTCATGACCCATGATCAGGCCTTCAAGGACTTGGCCTTGTGTATTTTTACCCCGCCTAAATCGCGCAGTTGCCCCGGGGAAGTAACACTAAAACACTTACTACCTCACTTTGAACACAGGAAGGACGTAGCCAAAGAAGACCGGTGAATCATGGCTCGTGTGTATTGAGGAAAAGTGGAAAGCGCAATCAATCGTCTTTGACCTGAGATTGTAATCTTGTGGATTGGGCGCAGTATTCATCAAAGGAGACCATTGTCCATGGAGATCACCCTCTTACGGGCTTGCATGTATTTGAGGCTTTCTTGCAGCTTGCTCATTATTCTTCCCCAATGCTCTGACATTTGCTAGGTTATTCACTTCCTCTCCTGGATGAGACTCGGGCGAAAGAAGCGGAGAATCTACTAGCATATATATCACAACCGTTGTTGGCACAAGAGTAACAAGAATCAATGACGAGGACGTGATTACTTCAAAAAACGTTATTTGCTGACAAGAGCTAGCGAGCGCTTTTGCGCTTGTCTCTCGTCTTTCCTATCTTCGTCACCACAGCTCATACGTAACATGTACATTTCCTCCCATATCCATCCAAAGAATGCTTTACACGAAGGAACGCCAACATCGCTCCTCCCTAAATGTTGCCACATGAATGCAGAGGCGTGCCAGCAGGCCCCAAGAAGATGAGGTAAATCGTAATACATCTCCTTCAGCAGTGATGGCTAGTACATATTCGCAGACCCAGTCCAGATCTGTTTACGATGAGACCAGCCCATTCCGACAAGTGTAGAGTATCAGCGCTGCATGAGAGTTAGCTGGGAACCTTTACGTGGATTGAGATAATATACTCTGCCACGTCTATCCTGTTGTTGTATCACATGCTGCTGCTGAGGATAGTACTGCATCGGAATTGAATATCCTCCCGCCACGACGTTGCCACCCATCAACGGGTTGAAGCCAGGAGGGCCGAAGGGAGATTGCTGCGGCATGGGACTGGAATTGATCCTCATTGGTTGCTGTGGAAGCTGGCCCATGCTCGTTGGAGGCGGTGCGTAACCACCTAAGCCATAGTAATCTGCTGGTGAAGCACCGCGCTGAAGGAGCGCTGGCTGATATTGTTGGTTAAGCTGATTGAGTTGATTGGGTGCATAGTTTGGTGCCAGCTGGTCATACGCCAAGAGGCCATTTGGATCCATAGCTGATGTCCCGGAGAAGCCTGTTTGCATTGGGTATTGTTGCTGAGGGGAGGGTTGGAAGAATTGGTTGTTGATGTTGAACTGTCTCTCATTGTCCATGGGGTGGTGAATTCGCCTCTCCCTAGATCCATGTTGAGGTGTACGGTTTCGCTCCTGATGGGACGCTCGGCCATTTGGGGTTTGTTCGCGCTCTGTTTTGCCTCCCTTTCCAGATAGTCCTACCTCATCCATGAGTCGCTTGTAACCCTGCGAAGGCGTGACTTTTAGACGTAGGAGCACGTTACGGACGGTCTGTGTGACATCATTGCGCTGATTGTCATCGAAAACTGGCGTAGTGAGTACTTTGAAGATTAGTGTAGCACCAGATACTTGATCACTCAAGATATCTTCCAGGGTTTTATCGTCATCGGAGGAGAACAGAGCCCGAAGAACAATATTTCTGGCTTCGAGTTCGTTGCGCTGGTTGATGACTTTCAGTACGGTGAGATAGGCTACTTTATGTGTGCATAGGTGAACCAGATGAGGTACGAGTCGGGGTGCAAGAGCAGCTCGTCGACGTTGAAAGGTGCAAGTGTCTAAGAACCAAGTAAGTAGCAGCGCTCCGTTGGTATTCGTCGCCAGCTGGACACTATGTAGTGTAATGGCTGAGGCTAGCATTCGCTTCTGACTGCTAGTAGCATGGTGGCTCTCAAGGCAAGCTCGCATAGCTCGGGCACCGAACCTTCCTTGAGCAATGGCCCACATACGGCTGAGCATCGTCTCAAAAATGAAGTTGTTGTACGGGTAGCCAAATCTAAGGCAGCCTTGCAGTACGTAGTTGCCATACTGGTCAAGGAAGAGGGCAACGGTGTACGGTCGGATGCTGTCAACGATCGTCTGCATCTGACTTGGTGACTTCGATACATCGATGATCTTCTGAGCGGCCCAAGTACCATTCTTGTGCACTCCAGTTTCTGCAAGATGAGGTGCAACCTGGGCGAGCATTTGGTCCTTCACTGGCTCGGAGCAGAATTCGAAAAGCTTTTGAACAACAGTATTGCCAAGATAGTCAGAGGCCAACTCAGAGAGCTCTGGAAGCATTTCAAGCGCTGTGTTCTCGATGTCGGACTCGGTCATTGCGTTGTTGTCAATTCTCTTTCGAATCTCTCGAAGTTTCGGAGCGTCATGAACTCTGGCATGGCTTGGTTCCGAGATTGGCGGGATTTCGCTCTCGAAGGTTTGGAAAGCTATAGCGGCATCAATACTATCCTCGATAGTATACCTATCCTCCGCACTAGCCCCAAACTCATTGGCCATTTGTAGCATTTCAGACTTGGATTCTGGTAGATCTGGCAATTCAAGGGCTGCAGCGGTGTTCGGCACGCGCACGCCGTTGATTGGGTGGTTTCCATTCATATCGTCTGCACCTTGAGAAGCGTTGTCGGTTCGACCATTACCGTAAGGATCGGGACTTCGTGACTGGTAAGTGTGCGCCGGAGTACCACCAACAGAAGAAGACGGAGCCTTTGCATACCCGATCCTGACAGGACCGGCGCCGGGGAAGATCTCTTTGCCATTAAGTGCTGACTTGGCCTTGATTGCACTCTCCATAGTCTCGAAGTTAACGAATCCACAATTTTTGTGCATCAAGACCCTGGATGATTCGATTTTTCCATGTATGCCGAAGATGGCTTGCAGGGATGTGCCGGTGGTCGAGGTGGGTATATTTCCCAACCACAAGGCGCGAGTTGGTACGTCTTGACTGTTATCGTCCGAGCTCTCAAAGGCTGATCGTCCACCCACGCCGTTGAGATGGAGAGCCTGAACTGCTTCTGGCAGTCCCTCGTAATCATCAGCCCATTCCATGGGGAGGACAGGGCTGTTGATTTGTTGGGGACGCGTGAGGTAGCGCATGGGTCCAGCGGATGTTCTAAGAGGTGAATCAAGGACACCCGCTGTACGTGCCCTGGGTCTGCTGGCGGAGGCTTGACTGGCGAATGCCTGAACTGCGAGATTGTGATGCATGATCTGAGCATTCGTCTGAGCGATAGCAGCATCCATTGGGGTCATCACGCCACTCTGCTGTCCGGAGTATCCACCGTTGGATGGGTAGTCATTGTCGTCTTCCGCGTACTTCTCTTTGGCATTGACCGAGTACGATCTGAATCGGCTCAGATTGCGATTCAGACCAGCGGTGTCGTTCAGGAATGGCTGGACAGACAGCCTTTGCATTCCAGGTTGAACAAGATTGGCTTGAGCTTGTCGAGGTGTTTCTGCCAGGCCAAGATAGTCGAGTGTCTTGACATCAGTATCAGTCAATCCTTCCTTGGAGAATGACGACTGGGCAGGGGAGTCTGGCATGTCAACAGAGCGAACGCTAGCCAATGTTGAAGACCTGTTCCTTGAGTTGTTCCAACTGGTTGTGAACATGGAAGACCCGAAAGGACTCGAACCGTCGATAAAGCTTGCCTGCTGGGGCATAGACCCTGCTCTGAGGCGTGATAGAAGTGCGGAAGTCGAGCTCCCAAGAGCCGAATTTACAGTTCCAGCATCGCTGCCGATAAAGGATGATGATCTAAATGGGCTTGTGGATGGTGTAGGTCTCGAGGTTTTAGGCGAGAAGGACTGGTTGCCGCCCAGGCCCGGGGGAGCAGCAGGAGAGAATCTTGAGGGGACGGTTCCTGCTCGAGCTCGGCGTGCAGGGCTTTGTGTGGTGCTCTCGGACGGTGGCGGCATGAAGTCTGGGAAACCATCTTGACTCGGTGACTCGGGTATAGTCTCTATTAATGGGGTCGAGCCGCCACTGGCTGGTGGCCCATGTTGCCCCCAAACACTTGGAGCGAGACCTTCCTGCGCTTGTATTTCTCGAGCTCTGTAAATACGATATGACGTCAGTGATTCTCCTAGCATCGAGTTGAAGGTGGATCATACCTCTTCGAGTATAGCCGTCCGGCTCCTCCAAGTTCGTGTGACGGGGAGCCAGTCCCTGATCTCGAAGCGGCGGCGGCTGCACTCATACTACCCTTACTGGCAGAGTTTCCGAACGGTGATCTCACGGCAGTGCCAGCTGGTGCTTCGATTGGCGATGTATTAGCAGTCGATGACCCAGACCGTGGCTGGGCCACCGAAAGCTGGGGAAGATGGTTAAGGTTCAGATGATGGTCTGGCTTCGGCGACGGAGCCATTATGTGTTACAATGTCTTTTTTCTTGGGTAATGTCGTAGGTGGTCACGTTGTGACGCGTTGAGGTAGGAAGTCTCTTTTGGAGAAATCAAATGTTGAAACTCGGGTGTCGTACGAGAAAGTCTAAGGAACGTGCGCTCGCAGTATGTTCTGTGAGCAATGCCTCTCCAACGTCTTCGACGATGACTCCGGATGCTTCACACAGTGCCCGCAGCTGGTGTATGTTGCATTCGTACAGAAGGGACGGTTTCGATTCCCCTGAGCCGAATCTTTCCCCACTATCCAAGCGCGATATCGTGATGGTAAGGCCACCAAATGTGAGGATATTTTAATTGGCTGTGGTGGAGAAAGACAATCCCGTAATGTCGGCTGCTGAAGCAGGCAGCAAAAGTGATCGAAGTGCTGGAGTATGAAAGGTGGTCGGCTGCGGCGCGGTGGGAGGGAATATGGTTGGCGAAAAAATCGGGTTTGGTTCAAAAGCACAAGTGGCCTTGATGGAGAAGAGAAGAAGTATTAGTCAATTAGATCTGTGAGGTGAAGATTTTTGGCAAAGGACCGTCGGTGGATGGAAGATGGAGAGCTGGAAGAGAAAATGATGGTCAGGGAATGTTCCACGGTTGAGCTCAGGAGTAGGGCGCAAAAGGCGGCTGTTTGAAACATTTAGCGTTCTTCAGATCTGAGATCACGAATAGAAATTGTGCGGAGAAAAGTTGGCTACCACCTTTCTATAGATCTGACAAGCTATCAGTGTGGCAGATAAAGCTCCGATAAGATCAGTCGTCGTTATTGATTGAAAGACTTGGTGGCCTTTCAATAATACTGTCTTTCGAGTCGCCTGGTGTCGCGTTCTCTGAATCTACTCGGGCATTGAATGGTCGCATACAGAATTTTGGGAAGCAACTTATTCCGCAGCAAAGACCTATCGACAGTCAACTAGGCTTTCGCTACTTAGTAGTACCGAATCCTTTGCAGAGCCACCCAACAGTGTAGATACCAGTCCACAGTAATTGGTCCAGGCGGCCAAGGCCATGCCAATAAGGCTGAAAATGTAGCCGAACTTTACCCTGTGGTGCTTGATGTTTTGAGATTCATTACTAGTATTGTCAGATTCAATTCAGTCAATACTCAATGCCGAACTCGATGGCGTAATGTTCCGGCTTGTTATCATTTGTGGCGTTCATTCAATACCAACCGTGTTCCACTGAATCGACGCCTGCAAGGGGACAACATCGCATTCACTACTGGGGCACAGGGGGGATCTCTCTTTGCAATCAACCTCGACCTGTTCCTCCACGGTCTGCAAAGCCAAGCCATGTCTGAGGACGCGTCCCCAGCAGCATCCAGCGACAAAGAAAATAACCAAGATACGACCACGTCATCGGATGACGAGGCCGAAGAGGACACACCTGTGGAATCTCTGGTCGTCGGTAGAGCAAAGCGTGCTACAGCAGGGAATCGGCTGGCACCACTCATAGAGAAAGAGGGAGGTGAAGATGATCTCGAGCTACTCTTCGCAGAGGACGAAGCAGAGGAAGATGTGGAATTCGAGGAAGAGGAGGAGGATGCATCGGATGCTGAACTTGACTCATCAAGCGATGAGGAAGACCAAGGTCCCACGAAAGGCGACGACGACATGACGGGGGAGAAGGAGCTGCAGAAGCAAGAGAAAGTCGAGCGACAGAAGAAACGCAAAGCTCAGGAAGTGTTCAAGAGGCCGGGAGCGCTACGGAAAAGGATCAAGATCGATTCCTCTGCTACACCTACAATGCCTGCGCCGAGGCCGAAGAAGAAATCTGAGAGGGTTTCTTGGGTCCCTACAGAGGCCGATGCGCCAGTGCGGGCCTCGTCTCGAAAGCAGACCGTTCAGAATAGAGAGGTGGTTCATCAGCGACTTGTGGAAGGCGAACAGACACGGCTCAAGACTATGTCACATATGGAGGAAGCGGCCAAACGCAAAGCAGCTCTTAAGCCGAAGGCCTTGACCCAAGCCGACCGCATGGAGGAAGCGGCAAAAACTGAGAGAAAAAATGCAAAGAGCTTGAATAGATGGGAAGAATCGGAGAAGAAACGTTCAGAGGAACAAAGAGCAAAGTTGGAAGCTCTCCACAATCGTCAGCTCACTGGTCCTGTGATTACCTCGTGGAGCGGTCTGGCGCGATGGGTCAACGGAAAGATGGGACAACTGGGCGTCAAAGAAATCAGAAAGTCAGGCTTCACAGAGAAGCCCACCATAAAGGCAGACGAAGACACCGTCCCAGCTTCGAAGAAGACGCCACCATATCATCCATACAGTAATTCAAACCAGGATGTAGCCATGTCTGGATTCATACATCCTCATTCTTTGACCGAGTCTTCGCAACAGTTTCTACAAAATACCCACCCAAATCCATATCAACAGCAAATCACCTTTGCGCCACCACAAGGGCCCTACGGATTCCTTGATGGCATACATGCCTACGCAAATCTTCCTGAGCAACCGCATCAGGCGGAATTTACGGGCACTGCCCATGGAGATGCGTTTCCGCAAAGCTACCCCGCGCCATTCTATCCAAACCGGACCGGGTACAGACCAGCGATGCCACTGCCTAACAAGGCATTGGAGCCGATGATTGAATTTACGAGTCGGAACATGGTAGTCCTAAAAAGCATTGACGCCAACGCGTCGAAGCTTCCTGAGCTGCAAGACAGTGTCCTCGTCAAGAAATTGAAAACCAAGCTGCAAAAACCGGTCCCAGAAACATGTGCGATTACGATGCAGCCAGCCAGATTTCGTGATCCAAAGACCGGCTTGGCTTATGCCAATTCATATGCCTACAAGGAGATCCTGAGACTACGAAACGGAGGATCTCGGTGGAGCAATCTACTTGATTGCTATGTTGGTCCGGTCAACAGTCCAGCGCGAGGTGTGCCAGACACTTTCTGGAAGGGACCTTGAGTATATTGGTCAGTCGACGAAAGAGTAAAACAAACCTTGCATGCAAGAATCAAGGAGCGAAGCGTGTCCCGATCCGCTGAGTGCCGGCCGATTGGTATTGCGTGCTGGCCGCTTACGAGCACGACGTGCTCAAATGCGAAGACCGAACGGGTAGTGTACGAGTGTCATTGCTGACTTGTGTTCTGGACATTAAATGCTGCATTCGCAAGATAGAATACAATGCACCAGTCCGTGCAGAGAAATGTGCAACGTTGAGGCATCCACAGGTGTGTAGCATCAGGTGGATGATTGGACGAAGGTGACACTAAAACGGGTAAATCTTACGATCAGATGGCATACTTGGCTCGCCATAAGATGCACATTAGCGACAAGGCAGGATTTCAATGAATCTTGGTTCTCAAATAGTGTGTACATGTTGCTTGTTCTAGTGACTTAGGCAGGTGGAGACGCTTCAGTGAGAAACGCCATGTGTACTCTACCTTGATGAGGTGACTGAAGTTGAGCAGAGAAGTCACATATATCATGGTTACAAGCCCGTTATCATGTTGACCAGTAGATCTGTACTTCATCTTACGAAAATCCAAAAGGAGGCTGGAAGCACTCAAAGGCTAAAGGAGGCTTCGAAGGAAGGTCTCAGCGCTATTCTTATCGCCGAGCAGGGATCATTTCGGGCGCTATTTCTTTATCAATAGAACGAGTCAACAAACAAAACCCCCCCACCAGCCACTTCGGAGCAATGCATGTACTCTTTCAACGAATATCTCCTCATTTCCTTCTCTGCAGGTAACCACCACTTCCAAATTACATCTGAAATTGTCATCAGACATCATCCGCTTCTAGTGAGCCGCATCCGCTATTTATAACGGCAACCTTCTCAAGGACCGAGGACCTGCAGTAGCCTGCTCCTCTACGAGCGACACAACCCATCAAGGAATGAGCATCGCGTCAACGCCCGAACCAGACCGCTATTTGACAAGAGACAGCACCGTCCGCTGTCTTAAATCTCGCCTATCCCTCCTCAATGTCCAGCCTTCACCATGCTCAATCCCGTGCTCGTCACTCTCCAACTCTTGTGAGAAAGTCGGCTATCAAAGCTGCTCGTTCCGCTCCTTCATCCAAGTCTGCAGGTACTCCCAAGGTTACCATCAAGCGAGCCAAGGCCAGCAAGTACGCTAAGGAGGAGGAGGAGGAGGAGGAGGAGGTCTTTGATTTTGAGGACGACGATATGGGCACTACTTTCTTGCAATACTGGTTCGTCCTCGTCCTGTCCCCTTTACGCGATCAAGTGTTCACATCTTACTCTAGTGCTATGTGCGAGAAGCAGATTTTAGTCCCCAACTCCTCAATCCTCTACTGCTCAGAGAGGTAACTCCATTCATAACCCCTCAACAGTCAGACGACTAACAAATCCCTCAGCTGCCGTCAACGCGACTCTGCCCCCCCAACCCCAAACTCCTACCTCACCCTGGCCTCCCCAACAAAGATGGTCCCCTCCAACTACTCATCCGACATCGACGACCCCTTGGGCGCACGTATCCCCACATACGTCCCTCGCATGACACCCACTCCGCAGACGTTCAGCGACGACAGGATACCACCCAAGTCCCACGACGGCACCTCGGATCTTGACCCCACCGAATGGAAGCCCGCTGAAGCTAAGGACATGGAAAAGGGATCTCCGGGTAAAGAGTGGAAGCCCAAACTTCTCCACCGCCCCAGTAGCGAAGCCTTCAGCTACCTGAGCAAGTTTCACCGTTCGAGCGACTCCCTCACTTCCAAGCGCCGTCCTGCCCTGGGTCACGGTCGTACTGGGAGTCGTGCTACACCGTCTTTGACGCATACACCTACGGCCAGTACGAGCTCCGAGGACAGCTTGGCCGGTACGCCATATGAATTTGTTGGTGCTAGCATGCCTGTGACGAGCACCACCCAGATGTCCGAAGGCGTGGACTTGGTCAAAGAGGGCGGCGACCTCACGTACGAGAAGAAATTCGTTCCGGCTAGCTTGGGGTCTGCGACTGGGAGCTTAAAGAAGTTGTTGGGGACTACTGCGGCAGTGATGTAGATGTCTGGGCTGGGGAAAGTTGTTGGAAGAGATTCTCGCAATTGTGTGCGGCTCTTCATTCCTTCTTCACCCCAGCAACACAGCTTACATGCGCTCTTTCAAGGTGGTCTGTTGTTCCGTAGCGTGGTCTTTGCAGATGCTCTCAGTTTGATTTGGTTTTCTGCATCAATCTTTTTCTCAAATTTACAATTTTAGTACTAACAGGTTTAGTACCAATGCCATACTCTCATCGGCCTGAGAATGTTCCACTTTGCGCCGCCAATATGGGCTTTCCACGCTCTTATTTCCATCAAATATGTCAACGTATGCTCAAGATCAGATAAACATCCTCAGCCTTACCTTCCCAATGCCTAAAACCATACCGCTGTTTCCTCCACCATAGTTTCTTGATCAATTGCTCGCTCAAAAATCACAAATATGGTAAGTAGCCAATGCACATTTCATATCGCCACCATGGACGCGCCAATTTCCTCAATCTCCTAACCTAATACTCTTGCTTAACTCATCACAATTTACAATTGCTCATCTACCTATCTCAGAACGCACGCTCAAGTGCATAATCACCCTGCTAAACGTGAAACCTCATCAAGCCCAACCAAAGTAGCCCCGGCAGCCTCGTTCGTTGTGGGGGGCCCCCC